>Ga0182027_10003636_pt1 | contig 24288 bp, 23 predicted proteins | sample 712E1DmetaG_FD_121300 | JGI IMG/M metagenome (GOLD analysis project Ga0182027, IMG submission 121300) | Permafrost microbial communities from Stordalen Mire, Sweden - 712E1D metaG (Illumina Assembly) | ecosystem: Environmental > Terrestrial > Soil > Wetlands > Permafrost | place: Sweden... | reverse complement strand
GCGGCGCGTTCCTTCTCCCTGGCCTTCGGGCGACCGTACTTCATAGCCGTCGCGACGGAGTGGCCAGACATTTCCGCCCGCACTTCCAGGCTCACCCCGGCCTGGCGCAGCATGTACGCATACACTAGGCAGTCCCGGCCTGGAAAAGGCCAACCCGACGGCGATTATCGCTACCGAGTAAGAGATCCGCTATGCTAGAAAATGGTTAGTTCAAGTTCCCTTGTATGACTACTTTACCAATAATCTGGCATAAAATTCATTGGTTACTCGCATGTAAGAACACAAAAATATGTCGTGAAACAAGAGATCCCGCTGCAAGAGTAAAAACGGAATTGGTCATTGAAACAAGACTTACACAATTCTCAATAAATCATAAGAGTGATTCGAAGCCCATTGGGGGCACTTGCTCATTTTGGCGCAAGGCGTCTTACGCCGATGATGAAACTGGTAATAGGTCAGGCCGTAGAACTGGGCCAGATCCATCTGCTGACCGGCGCACCTGGACCGATAACCAACCGGCACAACAATCGTGGCCAGCACGAAGACCAGAATGATATTACCTATGATATTCACCAATATTTTCGTACCATTATCTCTTTATCTTCTCCAGATCTTACCGATAAACTTACCATCGCGAGGCAATGAAGCTCTAAGAAGACAATGAATCTCTAAGAAGATAAGCTAAACCAATAACCCTGAGATTAACTCCATTGCCAATTTCAACCTTGGGAATGATTGATTTAATAAGCTAACCATTTCATTTTCAAGGACTTCTTGGTCTTCTCTGCTAAAAAGAAAGTTTTCGGTGGTTATTCCATCATCAAATTCTTTAGCAAAATGCTCACCATATTGATGCATATATCGGTTACGCCACTCACGTATTGAACTATCATTTTCGAACAGCGCCTTTACTTCGCGAATAATGTCTTCCTCAGTACGTGTTACAAAGTTGTTTTTCTCAAGCAATTTATTTACCACTTTTCTAAAGCTAATGTTCTTATCTTTTATACCAAGTTTAAAACGCTCATTTAGTAAAAAACCTATTCTATCCCAGCACGCCACTATACGAAAAACAAGATTATTTCCATGAAATAATACAGTATTCGGTTCCACATCTTTAATTGAAACAAGAGCTTGAACAAATGCAAAAGAGTAGACAATTTCTGTAAAGAAATGAGCAAGTCCGTGAAAGTGTAACCAGCACCATCGGTCTTGAACCATTTCAAGCTTTGGCCATAACCAATCTGTTTTAGAAATTAATTCAAAAAAGTATTTATTGTATTGTGGTTCTAGAGCGGCTTGGGAGAGAAACAGGGGATTCTGTGCAGGCATAATGATCATGGGAAATTCCTTTATGAAATAGTTCAAATTCTTTAAACTGTTGGTAAATTAACAACGTGATTATTAGAGTTTAATTTACTCCATAAAATGGCAATCGTTGAATGAATTGAGAGAACTTTTTCTAGCCGACCTGGCCCTGGTTTACTATTAGCTGTTAGCTACTCGGGAATTGCCACCGATCCTAGGACTGCTACTTGGGCCTGGCCACCCAGACAAAGTCTTCTGCAAGGGTAGGTGAAGAGGGATCGACCAGTATGGATTCGCCGTTCAACAGATCAATTGAATACAACTGTGTGGGAGCATCGGTTTCTCCAGGTGGGGAATCCCAATATGTAAAGAAAAGGCCGGAAGAGTCAGAACGCCAAATGATCGTCCAAACCCATTGATCGTCAGATTGGCTGGGGAAATCCAAGTCCCGCATAGCAGCATCAGCAACACGAGGTTCCCCAAAAAAACCAGTATAAATTTCATGATATCAACTCCGCTTTTTCTTTTTCACGGCCACCACCGATGCCCCTGTGCTTCCCAACCCTGGGAACGCACGATTCGCCAGGCGGACAACGGCGCGCACTCAAACTTTTCAGCCGGTGTGCAGACCGGGACACCGTCCCCGTTCTTCTCGATTCAGGCAGAGATCTCCTGGACAAGGCGATCATATTCAGCAAGAGTGAGTCGGCTCATTGGTTTATTTGTAGTGGCAGCTTTCCTGGCCGGTAGGCCAAGGAACTTGTCCTTGGGTGACAGGGTGATAGGCGGTTGACTGCCGGCCATCGGGTTGGTGTATCGGTACAATTGCCTCCAAATATTTTTGCATCTGCCGGAAGGGAAAGCTTGTGCGCATTCCGGTGAATTCGTCCACTGATTCCGGAGCATGACGTCCAGTGGCGGAAGAGAGCAACGCTGGTAAGAGGATTATAAATCAACTGTACGGCATGGGGTCATAGAATGCACCTTTCTTGGTTTTTTTCTTTAGAAAAAAGAGGGGATCGACGCCAGTAAGAAAATTCCGGATTAAGTAGCCGGTATGGGAATGGGGGAACGTCTCTTGCGTTGGGAACCCCTGGTTAAATTGAGCCGGAAGGAATTGTAAATGATGCGATCCAGGATTGAATCGGCGATGGTAGGTGGGAGTCGGGCTAACCAATCTGCCACAGGGACCTGTGAGGCGTCCAGGGTAGAGACCCGGTATATATAAGTTTTCTGAAAAGAAAGGAATATATAAGCAGCGGACAGCGAACGCACCACAGCGAAGCTATCCGGCCGACTGTGCTCATCGCATGGCATTATGGAAAGTAAGGTAAATGGAACCTAAAAAATATTAAGGTTTACACGCCCCACGCGGAAGCGTTTTCACAGTAATTCCCTCTCTATCTAAAAAAAGCTGCATAACAGGAGTTCCATTTTTATCTTTCTGAATTTCTCCCCAAGCTTTCACGCATTCTCCTGGAAGAAGATAGTCGTCTTGAAGATATAGATAAAATGTATTTGGCATCGCACTAAAATAAGAGTAATTAAATTGAGGTTCAAGAGGATCAGAAGGATCATTATTTGGATCTTCAACAGATGTATAAATAAGACCAACAACGCATTGGCTAGTTCCTACATAGCGGAATGTATCATCTATTCCAATACACCCATTAATTTCATCTAGTATTTCCTGCGTAGGAGCTCTTAGGTTTTTGGCATCCAAAGTCTGACTAATAATTGTGTATTGCTCATCTTGGATTTCTTGTGGTCGGTTCTCAAGATTAGATATTACTATAGTGATTACAACACAAGTAACTGTGAGAAGAATAATCAATAGCCAAGGATTCATCTGTTCATACTTTCTTTTAGTCATTTTATAATCCTCGCTCTTATGGGCATTTCGACATTGAAATTTCTATAGCGATAAAGTTTGTAGATATTGATAATTGAACGGCCCTATGAATTCCACCTCCTGTTCATTACCCTCAATTTTAATACTATTTGATACAGCATCTGTTGATTGATAGGAATCAAGATAGACCGGAAATTGACCTGGCCGCCATGGACCGTATTACGCAATAACTGCGACCCGGCAGGTGCATCAGTACATTTGTAACCATATTACGCCAAGAAAAAAAAGAAGAGTCAAGAACTTTTGCTTTTTCAATCGGTAAAAATCGGGGTGAGATGGTAATAATGTTCCGAGAAATTGAGAATTTTTCATTTTTGGATTATATCTATGAGATATTTTGGTGTAAGATGTATTAAATAATTGACCTTGGAGGAATTATGTCAATTACTACGCATTTGTGTTGATTTTATTCCTAAGGTATTTACAATTGTCACCGGAAGTACTCTTTGTTATCGAGAGAAAAAAAGAATAAACCGTATTATATGGCTATGTAGAATTTACTGAAATCATTGCAGTCGAAAGTCTTTTTTTTGCAAGTAAAGACAGAAAATAAAAAAACCATTATTTAGCGAGAAGATCACAAAACAAGTCTGGTCAATCAATCTGTATGGCGTAGGGTTTGTACAAAAAAATGGGAGTCGGAAAATGGACTTTGAATTATACAAACATGCAGTGGCGGCTCAATTTTATGCAGACAATGGTAAGCTAAAGGATGCTTTCAAAGAAATTAAATATTGCCTTAGTAAGGATGAAAGAAACGCAGAATTTCATATGATATTAGGTTCTTTATATGGAATGCAGAAGAAAAGTAAAAAAGCTATTACAGAATTTTTAGAAGCACTGACCCTAAATCCTAACATTGATGCTCATGCGGTTTTAGGGGCAGCTTACTTAAATATCGGACAGATCGACCAAGCAGTAACCGAATTGACAAAAGTTACCGTAAATGATCTGAATAATTTTAAAGTGCACAATTTATTGGGAGTTTGTTTTTATCGACAAAAAAGATTTGATGATGCATCTAGGGAATTGATATTGGCATTGAAGATTAATCCTAATACTCCTGATGTCCATGGCTTCTTATCAAAGATTTATAAAAAACAGGGACAACATGAAAGAGCAAGACAAGAATTAGAAATAGAAAAGAAAATTCAAAAAAAGATAAAGTAGTAATTGGTATCAATCCCTGGTCCTGATGGACAATTGCATTGTTGGCAGATGCGGCACCGAACTGTTTGTTCAAGTGAAACTCCTGTGGTTGAGAGGAGCTGGCGGTAGCTAGCAAAGGTTCGCATCTTCCAGCATGCGGCTGCATCCGCCAGCGCTCTTGACCCGACGTCAGTAGCCCAAGAGGTTGGGGTTTATTTTGGGCGAATCCATTCTGAAATCGCAACTTGGGCAGCAATGGAATCTATTAGTACAACCCCTCTTGTACGAGGGGTTAATACAGAATCGGTCGCAAAATCAGCTCAAAAAGTGCCATTAGCCAGATAAAATGGTGTCGTATAATGATTGCATCTATATGCACCTGTCTGTATAATAATTAGGTGGGCCGTGTAACCTTCGCTTTTGTGATGTAATGACTGGGGGATACTCCGCCGGTCAGAGAAATAAACTATGCCACGCATCTTTGATAACATACAACAGCACCTTTTGCCAGCACTCCAACAGACCATGCAAGTCTCTTATAGGGCGGATTTCTGTGTGGGCTATTTCAACCTGCGAGGATGGAAAAATCTCCAAGATCAGATAGATCGCTGGACCGGCGGTGAGGACAGTTGCTGCCGGTTGCTGGTGGGGATGCAGAAACTCCCGCAAGAAGAATTGCACCAGTTAATGAGCATTTCGCCGGATACAGCTGAGATCAGCAATGAAGTCGCTGACCGCATCCGCAAACGGTTGGCCGCTGAATTCCGGGAACAACTGACCATCGGTGTCCCCACGAATGAAGATGAAATTGCCCTTCGGCGGCTGGCTGAGCAGATCAAGTCCGGCAAGGTGGTGGTCAAGCTGTTCCTTCGCCACCAGCTTCATGCAAAGCTTTATCTTTTATTCAAGAATGACCAGGATGCGCCCAGGGTGGGATATTTGGGCAGCAGTAATTTGACCCTGGCCGGCCTCTCAGCCCAGGGGGAATTGAATGTTGATGTGGTCGATTCAGATGCCAGCGCCAAACTTGCAAAATGGTTCAATGATCGCTGGAACGACCATTTCTGCGTGGATATTTCCAAGGAATTGGTCCAGATCATTGGCGAGAGTTGGGCGCGTGAAGATTTGATCCCGCCTTATTACATTTACCTGAAAATGGCCTACCACCTTTCCCAGGAGGCGCGCAGCGGTCTGTCCGAGTTTCGCATCCCTGGCGACTTAAACAACAAGCTGCTGGATTTCCAGGCCGCCGCGGTCAAGATCGCTGCCCATCACATCCACAAACGCCAGGGCGTCCTGATCGGGGATGTGGTCGGGCTGGGCAAGACCCTGGTGGGGACAGCGGTGGCACGCGTCTTCGATGATGATCTGGGCTTCGATACCCTCATCATCTGCCCAAAGAACCTGGTAAAGATGTGGGAGGATTACAAGGACAGGTTCCGGCTGCGCGGGAAGGTGCTTTCCATCAGCCGGGTTATCCGGGAATTGCCGACCCTGCGGCGCTACCGGTTGGTATTAATTGATGAAAGCCACAACCTGCGCAATCGCGAAGGGAAACGGTACGGAGCGATCAGAGATTACATAGAAAAGAATGAGAGCAAGGTGGTCATGTTGACGGCCACCCCGTACAACAAAACCTACCTCGATCTCTCCAGCCAGTTGCGCCTGTTCGTGGCGGAGGATGAGCAATTACCAACCAAGCCGGATGCCCTGCTACGGGAGATCGGCGAAGTCGAATTCATCCGACGGCATCAGGCACCCTTACGTTCCATCGCCGCCTTTGAGAAGAGCGAACATCCGGAAGACTGGCAGGAGCTGATGCGCCTGTATATGGTCAGGCGAACGCGCAGTTTCATCAAGGCCAATTATGCTCACACAGATGAAAGCGACCGCAAATACTTGCTCTTCCCAGACGGTACGCATTCTTACTTCCCTGACAGGGTACCGAAGACCGTCAAATTCAAACTGGATGAAAATGACCCGGATGACCAGTATGTGCGCATGTTCGCTCCGGATGTAGTAGATACGATTGGCCACCTGTACCTGCCACGCTACGGCCTGGGGCAGGATATATATGTCAAACTAAAGGGCGTTGAGCTCAGTCCCAAGGAACAGCGCATTCTGCAAAACCTTTCCCGGGCAGGCAAGCGCCTGATCGGCTTTTCACGCACAAACTTGTTCAAGCGTCTGGAGAGTAGCGGCTATGTCTTCCTGCTTTCCATCGAACGGCACATCCTGCGCAACTATGTTTTCCTGTATGCCCTGAAAAACAACCTGCCTCTGCCCATCGGAACCCAGGATCCAGCTTTGCTGGATGCGCGCCTAAACGATGAAGACAAGGATGGCGATCTGGCGGATCTGTTCGATATCGAAAATTCGGAATTGGATGAAGAAGAACGGGAAGAAGAAACAGAACCAGCCGCAAAGGGACTGCGCGACGAAGAAGATTTCTGGCAAGAAGCAGAAAAGATTTACAAGCTCTATACTGGGAAGTTCCGCAAGCGCTTTAATTGGATCTCTTCGGATGTGTTCAATTCCTCTCTTAGTAAACATTTGCGCCAGGATGCAGATGCGTTGATGAACATCCTACAGTGCTGCGGCGTTTGGGACCCGGCCAAAGATGCCAAGTTGAATGATTTGTACGATCTGGTGAGTAAAAAATATCCCAAATCCAAGGTGCTGATCTTTACGCAATATGCCGATACCGTACATTACCTAGCAGATCAGCTTGAAAGTCGCAAGGTTAAGGCCCTGGCGGGGGCGACTGGCGATTCGGCTGATCCAACAGGCCTGGCCTGGCGTTTTAGTCCTTTCAGCAACGAGAAACGCGACCAGGTAAAGGCAGAGGATGAACTGCGCATTCTGGTCGCCACAGACGTGCTTAGCGAAGGCCAGAACCTGCAGGACTGCAACGTGGAGGTGAACTTCGATCTGCCCTGGGCCATCATCCGCCTGATCCAGCGCGTCGGACGCGTTGATCGCATTGGTCAGCAGGCGGAAAATATTTACTCTTACACTTTCTTACCGGCCGAAGGCGTGGAACGCATCATCCGCTTGCGCGCCCGCCTGCGCCAGCGGCTGGCCGAAAACGCCGAAGTGGTCGGCTCGGATGAGCTATTCTTCGAGGATGATAAGAACAACCAGGCTATCGTGGATTTGTATAACGAAAAAGCTGGCATTTTGGATGGAGATGAAGACGAAAGCGAAGTAGACCTGGCTTCTTACGCATACCAGATCTGGAAGAATGCCACCGATGCCAACCCCAAATTGCTCAAAATCATCCCGGACCTCTCGCCGGTGGTGTATTCCGCTAAAGCGCACCAACCCACCGAAGGAGAACCGGAGGGCGTTTTGGTGTACATCAAAACAGCCGAAGGGAATGATGCGCTTGGCTGGACGGATAATGAAGGCAGGAGTGTAACCGAATCCCAGTATGCTATCTTGCGGGCGGCCGCCTGCCCAATTGACACACCTGCCCTGATGCGTGCCGAAAACCATCATGAGCTGGTCCAAGCGGGTGTGCAATATCTTGGACAGATAGAAAAGAGTGTGGGCGGCCAATTAGGACGGCCATCCGGAGCCAAGTTCCGCACGTATGAACGCTTGAAGAATTACGCTGAACAGGTCAAGGGGCAGCTCTGGGATACCCAGGAACTGCGTCAGGCTGTCGATGATATCTATCATTATCCCCTGCGCACTGTAGCCGTCGATACCCTCAATCGCCAGTTGCGCAGCGGCATCTCCGATGAGTCCCTGGCCAGCCTGGTCATCACCCTCAATGGCGAAGGTCGCTTGTGTCTCCGCATGGAGGATGAAGAGAAGTCCCAGGAACCAGGCATCATTTGTTCGCTTGGGCTGAGAAATGTCGCCGGGGAGCCAAAAGCATGAAAATTAACTTTGCCCACGCACAGACATTATTAAAAGCCTTTGACTTCCAGACCTTGTTCCGCGAGGAGCTGGGTTGGGAACCCATGCGTTATGCTCTGAATGTGATGGTTGGGGAAGAGACATGGCATCTGGATGCGCTGGCACACAAACGTGGCTTTAGCGCCTTTCGCTGTTCCGGAACGATACCGCCATATGCCATCCGGCGCAAGATCGATGCGCAGGTGGCGAAATCGTACCATGAACACCTCATCGTTTACACTGATCCTGCCCAGACGACCCAGGTCTGGCAATGGGTCAAACACCAGATCGGAAAACCGGCTGCATCCAGGGAACACACCTTCCAACGTGAGCAAAGCGGTCTGGCATTGTTGCAAAAGTTGGAGTACTTGGCCGTCACATTGGATGATGAGGAGGCTCTGACTATCCTGGATGTGGCCGAAAGAGTGCACGCGGGCTTTGACGTTGAGCACGTTACCAAGCGCTTCTACGAACGCTTCAAGGATGAACATTCCGCTTTCATGAAATTCATCCGCGGCATACCTGATGAGCATTTCCGGCGCTGGTATGTCTCGGTAACGCTCAACCGCCTTATGTTCGTTTATTTCGTCCAGTCGAAGCACTTTCTGGATAATGACCCCCAATATCTGAAGCATCAGCTCGAAAAGAGTCAGGCAAAGGGTAAGGATTTGTTCTATCGTGATTTTCTCTGCCCGTTGTTCTTTGATGGCCTAGCCCGCAAAGAACGCACCGCGCAAGGCAGGAAATTGTTTGGGCTGATTCCCTATCTCAACGGCGGCATTTTTGAACAGCACAAAGTCGAAGAGCTGTATGGCGAAAAAATAGAGATTCCTGATAAAGCCTTTGAGCAGCTATTCTGTTTCTTCGGGGAGTGGCACTGGCATTTGGATGAGCGCCCGAATAAGGATGACAAAGAAATTAATCCGGATGTGCTTGGCTACATCTTCGAGAAGTATATCAACCAGAAGCAGATGGGGGCCTATTACACCAAGGAAGATATTACCGAATACAACAGCAAGAACACCATCATCCCGCATATTTTTGACGTGGTACAGAGGGAATGTAAAGTTGCCTTTGAAGGGGAAGGTTCGATTTGGCGGCACTTGCAGGATAATCCCGATCGATATATTTATGACTCCGCAAAATACGGGGTGGAAATCCCTTTACCGGCCGAAATTGCCGTTGGGCTGGAAGATCCGCACCTGCGCCAGGCCTGGAATAAAGCCGCCCCGGCTGAATTTGCCCTGCCCACTGAGATCTGGCGCGAAGTGGTTGCTCGCCGGCGGCATTACCAGGAAGTGCGCGAGAAACTGGCCGGTGGCCTGGTCACATCCATCAATGATTTTATTACGCTCAATCTCGACATCCGCCAGTTCGCTCAGGATGTTATTGAAGACAGCGACGCCGACCTGCTAACAGCTTTTTGGCACGCCCTGACCCAGATCAAGGTGCTTGATCCCACCGTTGGTTCGGGCGCGTTTTTATTTGCGGCTTTGAACGTGCTAGAACCCATGTACGCCGCCTGCATCCAGCGCATGCGCATATTGATACAGGAACTGGATGCTTCTGGGGGGAAACATAGCCCCAAAAAGTATGCCCATTTCCGCTTGGTGCTGGAACAGGTAGACGAACGCCCCAACGAGGCCTACTTTATCTTCAAATCCATCATCGTAAACAACCTGTATGGCGTGGACATAATGGACGAGGCCGTCGAGATTTGCAAACTGCGCCTATTTCTGAAACTGGCTGCCCAGGTGGAACCTGATACAGCAAAGGAAAATTTGGGCATCGAACCCCTGCCGGATATTGACTTCAACATCCGCGCTGGCAATACCCTTGTGGGCTTTGCCACACGTGAGGATGTAAAACGCTCGGTTCAATTCGGGATAGTCGATGGGGTGCAGTCGGCCAAACTGTTTGCCATGCCCGAAGAGGAAAAGCAACTCAATCTTATCGAAGAAAAAGCCGGAGAAGTCGACCGGCTCTATAAAGCCTTCCGCCTTCAGCAAACTGCATACGGGGGTGAAGTAAACGCCGAGGATAAAAAAGTCCTAGAAAAGAAACTGGTGACACTGGAAGATGAATTAAACATCCTGCTTGCGCGCCAGTATGGCATCCAGAATTCCAAAGGTGAGAAATACCAAGCCTGGCTCAAATCGCACCAGCCCTTCCACTGGTTCGTTGAGTTTTACGGCATTATGTGTGAAGGAGGGTTCGATGTAATCATCGGCAATCCGCCTTATGTAGAATACAGCAAAGTAAAAAATGAATACCAAATTTTAAATTATGTTACAGAAGAATGCGGAAATTTATATGCATATGTTTTGGAAAGATCAGTCCAGTTGCTGAATTCAAAAGGCCGATTGGGAATAATTGTTCCAATCAGTATTACATCCAGTTCGCGCATGGCAGAACTTTCTGGTTTATTAAGGAATAAATCATCAATGATTTGGACATCCAGTTATGGGATACGTCCTTCGAAGCTATTTGAGGGCGCCGAACAAAGACTCTCGATTGTTATTGCATATTTATCAATTACTTCTAAAAGAGCAGACTTGTTCACAACAAAATACCATAGGTGGTATTCAGAAGAAAGAGCAAGTTTGTTTAGCACTTTTGAATATACGGTACTTCCCAGTGATTTTTATCTTTGGGGAAAGGCTGGGTCTCAATCATCAATTTCAGTCTTGTCCAAGCTCCAATCTTCAAATTCGAAAATCGATAAGGTTGCTTCAACGAGAGCAACCGAGAGTTTTATTTTCTATCAAGAAGCCACTGGCTACTGGATTAAATCCTTGGATGGATTGCCATATTACAACAAGAATGGCAAGGTATCTTCCCCAGCCCATGGCAGATACATATACTTCCGTAAAGGTTCTGATGCAGGTGTTATTAACAGTGTGATAAACAGCTCAATACTTTTCTTTTATTTCTGCGTTTTCTCGGATGGTTATCATTTGGGTGACTGGTTGGTGAAAAATTTTTCAATACCAGAAGAAATATTAAATGACAAAAGCTTTATTGATATTGCCAAAAAGCTAAGCAAAGATCTAGTAAAAAACGCTACGAGGAAAAGTCTGAGCACAAAAGATGGAGATCAGATAACTTACGACGAATTGGATGGCGTCTCTTCTAAGCCAATCATGGACGAGGTTGACCGCCTCTTAGCCTGTTACTACGGGCTCACGGAGGAGGAAGCGGATTTTATTATAAATTATGATATCAAGTATCGGATGGGATCCAATCTGGATGAAAGGGAAATTGATTAGGAAGTGAAGCTCTTGCCTCAATCTATCCATTTGATGTCACACATTAACCATGATAACTAAATTCATACCTCGGCGCTTGAATACTTGGCTATGAAAGAACCCAATGGATTATGATTTATGCAAAAATCTCATCAAAAAAGGATTGTTGCCAACAGCAGTTCTTTGGGTAAATAAAAACCATAGCTTTGCGAGCTATGGTTCGTGAAAAGTTGCGGGGGCTGGACTCGAACCAGCGACCTCCAGGTTATGAGCCTGACGAGCTGCCACTGCTCTACCCCGCGTCGGATGAAGCGAACCTGTATTGTACACCCGCCAAATATTGGCGTCAAGAACAAAAGAACTGGTGATTACCCATATCTCAAGATACCCGGAATAGGTGATGTGGGAAAGGCTGGATCGCGGTCCAGGAGAGAGTGGCGACAGTTTGCCAAACAGCGCTCAAGCCACGGAGCAGGATATAAGCGCCATCCCGGTCGGTCTTCAAGCCGAGTTTGCCACCCAGTTTGCGCAGCCAGAGGACAGCTTTGGGTGGCCAGCGTTTCATGATGTAGAAGACGAACTGGGCGGCTACCAAGACCAGCGCGAAAACGCGGCGCATTCGTTCCACCGTATGGACGCGCAGGTCTTCCACATCCAGACCCTGCTCTTGGTCAAAACGATAGCCATGTTCAATGCGCCCGCGCAAGCGCCAGTCGTTGTAGATTTTCTGAGCGATGGTTTCATTCTGGACAGGTATATTGGTCAAGAGAGTCAGGATGCGACTCTCCAGGTCGCTTTCGACCACCAGAGCCCAGAGCTCCTGGTGAGATTCCGGCAGGCGGATCTGGAACCAGCCCATTTTGAGATTGGCCAGACGGGTGCGTCCGGCGTGATGGAAGGCAGCCTGGTAAGTCGCTTGCCAGAGGACACAATCAACCAGGTCCTGCAACTGCTCGGTTTCCCAGCGATCCAGTCGGGTGTTGTGGACTTCCACCAGACGTTCCAGGTGGGTGGCGGTGATAATGAACTCATCTGGCTCCAAAAAAGCGAAGATTTTCTTGTCGTCCCCGCCCGAATCCATCACAAAGCGCCGTTTTTGGCCCGGAAAAACCCAGCGAGTAGTGCGGATCGAACGTTGGATCTCCCGATTCTGGCTGATGAAGTCGGCAGTTTTGTAAGAGAACCAGTTCGCATACGAGATGGTTGGAACAACCGTGTTGACCACGGTGGCAGTCATGGCCGGGTAACCGTGTGCCAGCCGGGCTTCTCCCTCCAGGTTCGGCGGCGTGCTTTTGTGCACCGTGCTCACCCCTTCCAGCTTCTTGGTGTACGGCTTCTCGAAGTTGACCGGGTCCAACGCCACCACCACATAGTCCGGTTGTTCCTGCGCTACTGTCCGACGCGCAATCTTGTACATCCCTTTGAGGAGTTGATGATGATGGATGCGCTTATTCTCGACAAATCGATAGATGCGTTTCGCAGCTGCCCAGCAATCCATCTTCTGACGGGAGACACTTTGGGCCATGGCGGCAATGACCGGCGTCTCTTGCGCCAGGATGCCGCGGACCGCCAGCGGCACCACCCGCCGCAAGCGTTCTTCCGGCAGCAATTCCGTCATGGGGGAAAGAAACTCGTCCAATGTTTGATCCAATTCTTCAACCGGCATCTTGGCGAAGATATCCGGAAGAGGTATATTCCACATGGCTCTGCCTCCTGGGTAAGATTTGCCTGGTAACAAATTATTACCACAGTTGGCAGAGCTTTTGTTCAATTCTTACACATGTGGGTAATCACCAGCAAAAGAATTAATTGTTCGCTCTTTAGTTACAGGGAAGGGTCCGAGTTGGATAAAGGAGAAAAGCAATGGAAACCAGAATCACACTTACCAATGTACGAGATGGTAATCCACAAGATTTAATGTCGTTCTTTGGTGAATTTGGTGATGTTCAGTTAGAGAGATTAGCTATTGCGGCAAAGGGAGAATTTGATCTTATCCAAATTCTCATAACTATCGCTGGTACCTGGGCGGCAGAAAGATACATACTCGATCCTTTGGCTGATAGATTAGATTCCTGGAAGAAGGCAGTAACTTCTCTCGTAGGCAAACAATTCGAAATTACGGTTCATTTCCGAAACGGTCAGGTGACATCTATTGAAACGATAGCGATATCCAATCCTTTTATCCTTGGGAAGATGTTGCAAATTCTAAAGTCTGTCAGCGATTTGTTGGCAAATAAATCAGCAGAAGTAGCACTTGATAAGGTGCTAATTGTTCCTAACGGTTCAAATGATCCCTTGATAATCGGTCATCAAGGGAATCGTCCCACTCATATTATTGATCTGATTAGCAAAACAATAATGCCAATTAAGGACCGAGAGGAAGAAGATCCTGAAGTAGCGTTCTGGGAAATTGAGCAACTCGGGTCGGAAATAGAATATTTACAGAAATTGTCTGGTGATCATTCGGGGGAGATAAAAGCTTTAGAAGATGAAATCATGGAGAAGGTAGCAATTTGGTTGCAATAGTGAAATTCAGAGTTTGCTCTATTAACCTATTTGATTTTAAATACCAAAGAGGACCGATCTAGAAGAATGAATATCTACCAAATCGAGGATGCAATATGAACTTAAATAAAAGACCTTGGCCATTAAGTACCATTCACGGTATCCGTGAGCGTATTGATACAAACCCAGATTTTCAACGTCCAGCTGTTTGGGCATTGTCTCAAAAACAATTATTGGTTGATACTATTTTGCGTGATTATGATATTCCAAAATTATATTGGAGAAAAATAAGCTCGAAACCTGATAAATACGATGTTGTTGATGGTCAACAAAGGTTACGAGCGATTTGGGATTTCTTTGATGGAAAATTTAAACTGCCTAAAGATACCGACCTTATAGACGACCATAAAATCGCTGATTGCAAATACCAGGATCTTCCAGACGACCTTAGAATAAAGTTCGATGTATACGCTCTAGATATTGTTATATTGGAGGATATGGGCGAAGACGAAGTCCGTGAGATGTTCCTGCGACTTCAAAACGGTACATCACTCAAAGCACAAGAAAAGCGAAATGCCTATCCCGGGAATATGCGGGGTTTTGTACGCGAGCTATCAAAACATCCATTCTTTGGAAAAGTAGGATTTGCGAACTCGCGCTATACCTATGACCTCGTGGCGGCTCAGATGGTTTGCATGGAATTAGCTGGCGGCCCGGCAAATGTCAAAGATGCTGATTTAAATCGCATGTATAAAGAAAACAAGGGTTTTGACGACAAATCACCAGAAGCAAAATCTGTTCAAAAAATACTCAATGCGCTAAATGAAATATTCCCCGAGAGAACACCGGAACTGGAACGGTTCAACGTTATATCTCTATATTGCGTTGCGGCTGAATTGATGAAACAATATGTATTTGATGATGCCAAATCTCACTTGTATGAATGGTTCCTTGCATTCGAAACCGAACGGCGAATGCAGGATGCAAAATCTGGTGATGAGGTAAATCCGGAATGGATTAATTACAAAGACAGAATTAGCCACAGTACCGACGCAGAAGATTCTATCCGTTGGCGGATGGAATTCATGCTGAAAGATTTGTTGGAGAAAATACCTGGTATCCGTCTTAAAGATAATCAGCGCATGTTCACTCATCTCCAGCGGCTTGCAATCTTTCGCCGAGATGGCGGTGTATGCCAATTGAAAATTAAATGTGATGGGGTTAAACTTCCCTGGGATGATTGGCATTGTGACCATAAAATACCCTGGTCGAAAGGCGGCCCGACTACGGTTGAGAACGGCCTGGCTGCTTGTCCGGTATGTAATCTGTCCAAAGGCGGTGAGGAATAGGCGACTGACGGTTACTCGAAGTGAACAGGTATAATAGCGATATGCCACCTCGAGTAGAGATTGGTTTGCCATCCATTTATAGCAACTACCAAGGATTTATCACCTTGGTTGGCCTGGCCGAACGTATAAGCGCTCTGCAATATTCACCAATCGTTTTAGATTTAAGTACTACTTACTGGCTGGATGCCAATATGTGTGCTCCGCTTGGAGCAATTCTTTATCATGCCAGCCGTCGACTGAACCAGGTGGTTTTCATAAATATTCCTGCCCCCGTTCAAAAAATACTACAAAAGAATGGTTTTCTCAGTTATTATGGCCATGAAAAAGCATTGGATGAATGGGGTACCACAATCCAATACAACCGTTTTGAACGGAAAGATGATCGGTACTTTGGAGCCTACATCGAACGACATTTCAAGACAAAAGCGATTCCCAAAATGTCGCCGGCCCTATGCAAGAAATTCTGGGAAAGTATCTTTGAACTATTCAGCAATGCCGTCATTCATTCCGAAACAGAAATGGGTATCTTTACCTGTGGACAGTATTTTCCAAGAAGAGACAGGATTAATTTTGCGATAGCAGATTTGGGCATCGGAATCCGTTCGAATCTGCTCAAAAAAAGAAGACTGGATTTATCGGCGGAAGAGGCGATCAACTGGGCAATGGAAGGTCGGAATACAACAAAAACGGGCTCAATTCCTGGAGGCCTTGGGCTGAAATTGTTGCGTGAATTCATCAAACTGAATCAGGGCAGCATCCAGGTTGTTTCGGATACCGGATATTGGGGACAGCGCGTGGATGGCACATTGGACAAACGATTGCTTCCACATTCCTTTCCCGGGACAGTCGTTAATATCGAAATTAATACTGCTGATACCGATTCATATACATTATCTTCAGAATCATCCCACGATATATTCTAAAAAGGAATTAATTATGAGCGAACCAATCACCCTGCGTGTTTATGAAGTTGTCGGCAGCAGCTTGTGTGTTGCTTCCGGGGATGGGCAGAAAGTTTTCGAGCAAATCCAGCAGGCTCTGAAGGATGGAAAAAAGGTACGGCTTTCATTCCAGAACGTGGAAAGTCTCACCTCGGCGTTTCTTAATGCCGCCGTTGGGCAACTCTATGGCATCTTTCCGCATGAATTGCTGAAGGAAAGCCTGTCTCTTCAGGATATGGAACAGAACGACCAGGTATTGCTTAAGCGGGTAATCGATACTGCTAAGCAGTACTTTCAGGACCCGAATGTGATCGACGCTGCACGTCGCGCAGCCCTGGGGGATGAAGATGAGTAAACCACAAGATATAACTGCCTATGGGTTCACTAACGCTGATAAGTTGTTTTTCGATGCCAATATCTGGCTGTTTATTTATGGTCCGCAAGGCAATCCTGCCGATACTAGACCGGGCACATATTCGAGTGCCTTGAAAAATGCTTTACTCGCACATAGCCAAATCATGGTGGATGTTTTGGTGGTTTCGGAATTTGTCAACCGCTTTGCACATATTGAATATGATATCCGTCATCCAAATAAAAACCAACGGCTGAATTTCAAGCAATACCGAAACAGCGCAGATTTCAAACCGGTCGCTCAAACGATAGTTTTGGCCTTACGTAACATCTTGAAATTTGCTTCACGGGTTGAAAGCGGGTTATCCACCATTGATATAAATACTCTGTTGGTAGAATTCAACAATGGAGGCCATGATTTCAACGATCAAATCCTTGAAAGGTTGTGCATATCCCAGAATTTGAAACTTGTAACAGACGATCGGGATTTCAAAGGCAAAGGAGTCGATATTCTGACGGCCAACCAGCATATTTTGGTTTGACCTTTTTACTATTCTGGGGATAAATTAAGGTGAGAGATAGGAAAGTTGACATCGTTTTAACCTTAAAGACTCTGATAGGTTTAGAGACTTCGGGAGTTTCAGGCATTGGGAACCCTGACTTGCTCAAACAGCCTTTGCTAGGGATATTCGTTTCGGTTAAATGTCCGGCCCGCCTCATCCTTGCCGCCCACGATGCCGCCAAAGAAATTTCTTTTCAAGGTAAGGGCGTTATCGGCGGTTTTCAATCTCCCACTGAAAAGGAGATGCTCGCTGTATTATTGCGTGGGGCCAGCTCCGTCGTTATTTGTCCTGCGCGTGGTTTGGAAGGCATGCGCATCCCAGTCGCCTGGCGGCAAAAGATTAGGGCTGGGCAATTACTAGTCGTTTCTCCGTTTCCGGCTTATCTCAAGCGTCCCGTGCCGGAAACGATCCTGAAGCGCAACCAGCTTGTAGTGGAACTGGCAAGCGAGTTGTTGATCGTCCACGCCGAGCCGGGTGGGAAGGTGGAAGCGTTGGAGGAACAGGCCCGAACCGCCGGCAAGCAGGTGCGCAGCTTATAAGGCAATGGCTTCAGCTTCAAAGGAAGCTGGTGAAATAGGAGGATCGCATGGCAACCTGGTTGTATCAATTGAGTGCAGATAACTGGTCTCCCGAACGCTATCGGGTGGAAATATGGGAGGGCGAACGCTGGAACTGGTCCGTGGGAGCCATGTCTAGCGAAGGGCAGCAACCAGCGCCGGGGGATATTATGATTTTCTTTTACGCTAAATCAGCTCGTTCTGCGGTAAAAGATCCCGGTTTTTATGGTTGGGGGGTAATTCTGGACTGGGTGGCCAAGGCTCGGGAAATCCATTTCAGGCCTGCTGCACCCAGCGATCACTTGAAAATGCATCCTTGGTGGGATGATCGGGCCGAGCATCTTGCAGATGAGATCAGAGGTAAGATGAGACAGCGAACCTTATGGTTGGTAAATGATGAACTAGCAAAAGAGGTTCGGACAGGCATAACTTCCTGGCTGGCCGATCAATCCGGCCGAAAAAATGGGAAATAGGATCCATATGGGGCTGGAGGCCGTTTACCCTCAATTATGTCCCTGCACTCGCATATACCGAGTGGGCAATGAGAACGCCAGATGAAAAAGTGCGATTGTCAGATTTGGCTCAAAGAGGCCCGGCTTTTTGATACGCTATGAAGCTTTTATGGAAATAGCAGACGAATTGTTGCAGAAGATTACGGATATCATCCAACATCGGCAAGATGTGATTAAGTTGGCCTGCAGTCAGAGGAGCAAATTTGAGCACTGGCTAAAATTCGAGCTGGCGGCTGCAATCGCTCAATCTTATGGGGCAAATAATATCCTGATAGAGCCTCCCTATCCGACGGGCGGTAAAGCTGATCTTTCGCTTCAAGCGAAAAAGCAGACATGGTATGTCGAACTAAAAACCAGCAATACCAATTGGCGGGCAGAAGGCGTGGAGAATAAGATTCGTCCGATTACAATGAATATTAACAATATCATTTTAGATATTCATAAACTTCGCGAGAAAAGCCAACCTTCAAGAGGAATAATGGCATTCATATTATTCCCAGTTCCTTTGCGGATATGGCACGATGAGCGTGAGAAGCTTATTCGCCACTTAGACCGCATTGAGGAGCAATGTAATTTGGCTGCTGGAAGCTTAGTGAAGCAAAGTAACTTTCTGCAAGTGGCACCGAGTTATGGCATCTTGGCGTTCGTCGTAGAGGCGAATTAATGTCAGTTCGCGGGTGGCGTGCTTCCCGTGAAGAAATTTTTGCACATCTCGATACACTCTTAGGCCAGAATGCCTGTCAACTTGCCATCCAGGTGGCAGAGTTATCGAGAAAAGGGAAAGCTTCTACCGCGCTGAAAGCCCTTAAGGAATTTGATGCTACCTTGGGAGGAATCGGCGTTCATTCAATAACAGACAAACGGCCATTAGGTGTATATCGTGCCTGGTTTTATGTGGAATTACCTCTACGAAAACGCGGGGCCGAGGATCATTCTCGCAGCATGATCCAATCATCATGCGTTTATTTGGAAGAGGTGCTCAAGCATCTTGTCCGTCAATGGCCTTGGGAAAAGATCAAGGCAGATCGGTTGCCGCTGGGAGCGTTGGTAAATAGGGCTGCCAAGCATTTACCAGCAGACCTGGCGACAGAATTAGCCTGGCTCAGCAGTGGAATATATAACTTCGCCAAGCATCACTATAACTTGAATGACGAATTTGACGCTCAACCGCCGAACCATTATTTTCAATTGGATGAGGCCATTGCCGTTTATTTGATTGCCAGGAAATTGGGCCTGTACTTGGAGCAATTGACCGGCAAGAGCCCAGAGCAATTAATGCAGGAATAATACTTCAGGGATTGAACTTCTATGACATCTGCAAAACCATTTGGGGATATTCAACAAGCAAGTATCATGGTCATCGGTCACGATCCGCGGCTGCAAAAAAGTAAAGCCGAAGCGGAATACGCGTTCTTCCTTGACTACCTGCTCCACCAACGCCCCAGTCGCGCAGGCGAGGCCCGGAAATACGATCTGGCTCAAGCTTTGGTGAACTACATCTCTGAATTGGCTGGAAGAGAAATCCCACTGCAAACATTGTATGTGACTAACTTGTGCAACGAATTTTTACCATCCACGTATGGCCGCGGGACAGTATTGATCCCTGATGGTCAGGCTGAACGAGGGGTAGCATATATATGTCAGGCCATTTCCGAAGGCCAATTTCGGTTAATTCTTCCTCTGTCTCTTCAAGTTACATATCACCTGGCGCGTGTGAATTTCTTCGATGGCGCCGTTGATGATGTTCTTACCTTTGTACACCAGGCGCGTCCGGTTCCTGGCAAGGCAGCCCAGGGCGTTTATACACCCGTTGGGACTACTCCATTCTTAGCGATGTGCGGGAAGCGGCTCTACCATCTTGGTGTTCCAGTTGTGCCTGTCTTGCATGTAAAACAATGGCCATTAAGAGATCACATGAGACGTTATAAAGGTTCCATGCAGAATGCTTCTCAAGAGATACGCCAATTATTAGGTGGATCAGAAGACGTATAGGAAATAGAATTATGGATGCTCATCTTTCTACTTACCTGCATCAATTCTCTCACCTCCGTACTGACCGTACTGGTGGCTGGACAGCCACCACCCAGGGCCAGGCCCCGCATAAACCCATTTTGCTGCTATCGGTGTTGGATTTATTTGCTCAAGGGCGCATTGCTACCAATCTGATTGCAATCACACCAGAATTAGGTGAGTTGTTCGCGGCGTACTGGTCTAAAGTGATGCCAGCTGAACGACACGGCAACCTGGCACTTCCGTTCTTCCACCTGCGATCCAGTGGCTTCTGGCATCTGCTGCCAAAGCCTGGTCAGGAAGCAGCATTTCAAGGTACCCATCAGGTGGATCGGCTCAATCAGTTAGTTAATTTGATCCTTGGAGCACAGTTGGATGATGTTTTATTCCAACTGATGCAAACTGTCGACTCCCGTAATGCACTCCGCACCATCCTGATCCAAACCTACTTCGCTCCTGAATATCATTCTGCTTAGCTAACTTTGGGAGATATCAACTTACAAGCTTTTACATACAGTCAACATTTGATCGAACAAGCGCGTAAGCAGGTCAAAGAAACGCCAGGAGAAGATCATAACTATCAGCCTGAGGTGCGCGACCAGGGCTTTCGCCGGGCTGTGGTAAGCATCTACGATCATCGATGTGCTTTTTGCGGCGTACGGATGCTGACTTCCGATGGCCACACGGCAGTGGACGCGGCCCATATCATCCCGTGGAGCATCAGCCATGATGATAATCCTCACAATGGTATAGCTCTTTGCGGACTATGCCACTGGACATTCGATCAGGGCCTGCTGGGAGTTTCTGCCAAGTATATATTACAGCTTTCAGCAGAATTGCGTATCACTCGTAATGTTCCAGGCCATTTGTTAACCTTGGAAGGACGTTCCATTATTGGTCCGGTTGAGCAAATGTTATGGCCTCGCTTGGAATCGTTGGAATGGCATAACCGAAATATCTTTCAATACGGATAAGTTTCATCCCTTACGGCTTCTCTTGTTGCGATAATGAGTATGGTACTTAACGATATTTCACTTGGTAACCAGACCTGGCTGATTTCGGATACGCATTTCTTTCATGCCAATATCGCCGAATATTGCAGCCGGCCGGATGGCTGGCAGGATCTAATCCTGGAAAATTGGAATCACTTTATCCAGCCCGGCGATATCGTCTTTCATCTCGGCGACCTGGCCTTGGGCAAAAAGGAGGATCTACAGGCCCTGGCTCCTTTGCTGAAGGGTAATCTCTATTTGATAAGGGGCAATCACGACCGCCGCGGAAACGCATTTTATGAGAGTTTAGGGATTAAATTGGTCAAAGACCCCTATCGGCTGGAACATAGCTCGGGCTTGAGTTTGGTCTTCTCCCACCAGCCGATTGTCCCGCTCATGCCGGGGATACTCAATCTTCATGGCCATATTCACAACAACCCTGCTCCCGAACTGGGGCCTCGCCACATTAATATCAGCATCGAAGTGCGCCAGTATCGGCCCTGGAGATTGGGCGATGTTTTGCAACCCTATTTGAAGTGAATAAGATTATCCTTCAGCTCACTTCTGGCCTTTTCATAGCTTGCTTAATGTTCCTCTAATTCGGGGTGATATAAATCCGGGTGGTTTTCAGGTTGAAATGGCCCTGCAGGGCAGTCAAACTATTTTTTACGTCGCCGTTATCCCGCCGATAAAGCGCCGATATTCCGCCGATAAACGGTAGCGGCGGGTTTTGCGAGCCACCTCACTGACTTCCAGCCAACCTTCCTCTACCCAGGCATTCAGCAAATCCCGCACCTGGCGCGGGGAAAGTCCGAGTATGTGCGCTACCTCGTTAGCTGTGATCTCTTCCTGCCGCTCGAACAGCCCAAGCACAATCCGTCCCCGCCGGTCCAGGTGGCGCAGGAGAACATCCACTTCTTCACTACCGGGAACGGCACTCGAACGCACTTCCCCCGATACGCTTTCAAAAACTACTGCCATCCCTCTCAGGAAATAAGCCAGCCAGGGAGTAATGTCTGCCTCCGCCCGGCCTTCGTAATAATTGTGATGAGGGTGCGTTACCAGGGCATCATAGTACCCCTGCAGATCCTGCGTGTAAAACTCTTCCAGGCTGTAAAACCGGCCAAGATCGTAGCCACCCCTGTACAGGATCCAGGTGGCCAGGGCCCGTGCCGTTCGCCCGTTTCCATCAAAATACGGGTGGATCGTCACAAATTGATAGTGTGCCATCCCAGCGATAACCGGCACGGGTTGGTCCACTTCCGCTTGGCTGATCCAGGTCACCAAATCCGCCATAAGCACGGGAACATCTATCGCTTCCGGTGGTAGATACACGATCCCCCCCGCCCCATCCCGAATGATATTCTGTCCGTCCCGATAAGGAGTGGCCCTGGTGCGTTTCCCGGCATAGATCATGGCATGGAGCTTCCGGATGCGTTCCTCGGTAACCGGCAACCCCTGTTCCACCCATTCTTCGACCAACGCCAGCGCTTGGAAATAATGTTGAACCTCGAGCGTGTCCCTTTCCCGGCCCGGGAACTGCCTGCCCTCAATAACCACCTGCTCCGCTTCGGCCAGGGTCAGGCGGTTGCCCTCGATGCGTGTGGAAAAATGTGTGGATTTCACGCGTGCCCTTAGGCGCAGCCCTTCTGCCACTGCAGGCGGAAGTACAGTCAGGGTTACTTCTGCCCGCGCCCTTTCAATCGACTGGAGAGCACGCACGATTTCGGGGGTGAAACTAAATCTATAAGCCATGTCAAAAGTATATCACGGGCGTAAAATTTCGAGCGCACAAGTCAATCACATCCGTCCAACCTCTCCACTGCCTGTTCCAGGTCCTTCTGGTTCGGGGTAATATAAATCCGGGTGGTGTTTAGGTTGGAATGGCCCAGCAGCGCAGCCACCTTTTCCAGCCCCACTCCGCTATCCACCAGATTCTTGGCGAACGTATGTCTGAGAACATGCGGGGTAAGATGCTCCAAACCGGCATCCTGCCCGATGCGCACCAGCACCCGCTGCACCGAGCGATTGCTCAATCCGTCAGACGGCTCCCCCTCCACCTGTACCCAGACGTGGCTGCCGCTCCCAGGACGCACCGCCAGCCATTCCTGCATAGCTCTACGGGCCTGCACGTTCAACGGTACGGTGCGCACCCTGCCGCCCTTGCCTTGTCGTACCAACACCTGCCCCTTGCGCTCGGCCAATTGCACATCGCCCAGTTGCAGGGTCAGCGCTTCGCTCAAACGCAGGCCTGTGTGCAGCAGGAAAACCACCATGGCCGCATCCCGCTGGCGGGAGACCCAGCGCTTGGGATAACGCATCCGGGCCAGTTGCATATCCTTCTCGATGGCGCGCTGCAAAGCATACTGCTCTTTCTTGTCCAGATAGCGCGGACCGGGATTCGTTTGGGGGACAGCATGTACATTCCCGGTCGGGTCATGCTCGATCTGTCCGCTCTCCTTTGCCCACTTCATCAGGGTTGCCAGGGAGGCTAGTCGCCGGTTAACCGTGTTGGCCTTATGGGTTTCCACCACCAGCAAGAACTGGCGATATTCCCGTACATCTGTGGGAGTTACAGCTTGCAGGGTAAATGCCTCACCATTGGTTTGCTCGAACCAGCGCACAAAGCAGCGCAGATCCGAGATGTAACCTTTCACAGTCAGGACAGCTTTGTCGTTTTCAAGCAGGTAATTCCCAAATTCTTTTACAAGAAAATTCTCCATCATGAACTCCATTCCTCGGCCCATAATGGACCGGCTTCTGAACCTTTAGATTCCTGGTACAGAGTGACCAGATCGGTGGCAAAGCCTACTGCTCTTACATTCTTGCATTCAGCGATCAAAGAACTACGCGAGGCAGGCGTTTTGGCGCAAAGCGCCACAAAGCCCTGCTCCTTCTGCATATTGCTCCATTTTCGCCCCTTGCGCGAGCCCAGTTCCACTTCCACGTACATCTGCTGGAACTCGTCCTGCACAAACACATCCG
>Ga0182027_10003635_pt1 | contig 24291 bp, 16 predicted proteins | sample 712E1DmetaG_FD_121300 | JGI IMG/M metagenome (GOLD analysis project Ga0182027, IMG submission 121300) | Permafrost microbial communities from Stordalen Mire, Sweden - 712E1D metaG (Illumina Assembly) | ecosystem: Environmental > Terrestrial > Soil > Wetlands > Permafrost | place: Sweden... | reverse complement strand
TACAGTGCAACCACAGGAAGCCCGGATCATTATAGTATAGTTTACAGTGCGGCCGCTCATACGGCAGGCTTTGTAGATGTAGCCAATGCAGTTTTACCGGCTACGCCAATAGTATTGGTGGTACCAGGGGCAGCAGCGGCAGCAACATATACCGGGAACCTTACGGTTACAAATAATGGCACCGGCTGTGCAAGTGGCACTTATGGCATCAGCGTGACGGTGAACCCGAATCCGACTCCATCCATCTCCGGCAATAATGTTGTCTGCGAAGGGGCGATCGAAAGTTATGTTACTGCGGCTTCGGGTAATACTTTTACCTGGACAGTAACTGGAGGTACTTTCACGGGTCAGGGTACTAACTCAATAACTGTAACGTGGGCTGCAATACCTTCAGGAGATAAAAACGATCCGGGAACGGTGAGTGTGACTGAAACAACGGCTGCCGGATGTTCAGTTACTACTCCCGGCTATGGAGTTACAATTTACAGAGTACCCCAAACCGGACCACAGTACCATATTAATAATTCATTTACTCCATAAGAAAAGAATAAATATGTTAATAACATGCAACAGCAACTATTTTTATAAATGCTTACTTTGTTTTTATCAACAGTATTATGCTGTATATGTAATTAATTTTAATTAATTTAACTAAACTGTAACAAAACACCCATTATTTGCAGTATAAGGATTAAAATGCAATAATGAAAAAATTTAAATATGTTTAATTTTATAAAACAGGGAATTATGAAGAGAGTTTTAAATTTTAGGACAATTTTAGTATTGGCAATCGCATTACTGACTGCTAATGGAATTTTTGCACAAATTCTTACCGATTATAAGAATTTGCCGGTGGAAGTATCTTACCAGACTGCTGGTAAGGCATTTAGGCTATATGTATTGCCAGATCCGATTTATAGTCCATCATACGTTGCTGCGACAAACACTAACGTTGATCTCTCTGCAAAGTTTGCTTGGGATTATCCTGCTGGTTTAACAAGTTTAACTGCTGCTATTACTCCACAAGCTCTGAACTATATTGAGTTTACGAATCCTATAGTTAACGCCGTAGCTTTAACAGTAAGAGTTCAGGAATCAAACACTGTCGCCGTATGTACCGGTGCATGGGTTCCTCAGGATGTGATGATTGTAGCTGCACCTACTGCACAATTTGCAACTGCTGACATTACTACTGGACTTTGCGGTGATCAACCTTTGCAGGTATTAAGTGTGGCAATTTCGGAAGACGTTCCGGTTGCTATGGCATCCTATGCATTTGCTGTTACCGAGATTGTTGATAATATTAATAATGCTGGAGCAGTTACTGGAAATGTAACTTTGAGTCATAAAGTTGTAGACTTTACATTGGCTCCAAAATTAAAATCAACCACTCCTGGATTTGGAGGAGCTCAACCTAATTATACTTATGGATTTAATTCAGCCATTTTGACTGTTGCCAATGCTAAAAGAACCCAGTATACATATACTCTTACTTCACCAACTGGAATGACCACTGGTGCCGGTATTGTATCTGCAATTTCACAAAAATCGGATTATCTTACTCCGGGTACAGTAACAGGTTATGCTTTTGGGGCAAAGACAACAGTAGTGTTTATCGTGAACCCTGCTCCTGTAACTGGTCCGATCTATCATATAATTAATGGTTATGCATACTAATGCATAGAAAATAAATGGAAAATTATAAACTTGAGATTTTGTTAATTTCACTTTCAAATACAATACATTGGTTTTAAAAAGAGTCATATTTTCAATTTCTCTGATGGTTTTATTCAATATTACCGGATACGGACAGGCAGTTGAGCCTGTCTGTGCCGGTTCTATACAAAGATACGGAGTTACAGGTCCGCCGGGAACCGTGTTCGATTGGATGGTGAATGGCGGTGAAGTTATCGCCGGTGATCAAACCGATACTGCTACCATTCAGTGGGATTGGAATGCAGGAACCTATAAAATTGAAGTTTATGCGACAATTGATGGAAATGAATCATGTCAGGGTTATTCATCTACTATAGAGACTTTGAGAAAACCAACGGTCGATTTAGGACCCGATAAAGAAATTTGCCAGGGTGATTCCATCATTCTGGATGCAGGAACAAGTTATCAGCCAGCCTACCATTTTATATGGAACAATACAGCAGCCGATTCCAGCCAGTATTTTACGGTAAAACAATCGGAAGTGGTTACACTGAAAGTAACAGATGGTTTTATGTGCATAAACAGCGATTCTGTTAAAATAATTGACAATCCTTTACCGATTGTGGATTTTGGTTATAAGGATACAACACTTTGCGAGGGCGATCAAGCCTATAGAATCGTTGCTGACAATCTTATACAACCAAATAATGGTATAAGTGACAACGTTTGGTATTTTAATAATGCAATTTCGACACTTCCATACTATGATGTTAGTCAAACCCAACAAAACAAGATAGATACTCTTATTGCTGTAATAAAAAATACATCATTGTGCAGCAACAGCGATACCTTATTTATTCTTCCTTGCAAAATTAATGAAGTAGAAATACCTAATTCATTTACCCCCAATGATGATCATATTAATGATAGCTGGGTTATTCCTACTACCCAGCTATATCCACATGCAGTCCTTGAAATTTTCGACCGCTGGGGAAGATTGGTTTATAGAACAGAACATGTTTGGGAAGAGCCATGGGATGGAAAATCGAAAGGGAAACAGATGCCAATGGATTCATATTATTATGTTTTGGATTATACGGGAAGGGGAACGACTAAAACAGGTACTGTTAATTTAATTCGATAACTTGGCCTTTTGTGATTCATGAAATTGGGTATATTTGTTTTGGAGAAAAAATAGTACAGTTTTAATTTAAATAAGAAGCGGATACGGAGAAGATGAGATATTCTCAAATAATATATACAATAGTAATTTGCTTTTTATTTACTATTGAATCCAAAGCACAACAGTTTCCTATTTATAGTCAATATATGATGAATGGGTTTCTGTTGAACCCTGCTGTTGCCGGTCATGAAGGTTATACAGCAATTAATATTACTATACGCGATCAATGGGCTGGTTTGAGCGGTTCTCCAAAAACATATGCATTGTCGGCTCAGACCCGCGTTCTTAAAAACAGTTTTATTTTCAGGCACAAATCTGTCCGGCACAGGAGAAGGTCTATGTCGAAGGGAGGAAAAGTTGGACTGGGTGGGTATATATTTAATGATGTAAATGGAATTTTTAGCAGGTTAGGATTTCAAGGCACTTATGCATATCATCTTTCAATGCATCGGTCTCAATTGTCATTTGGTACTTCATTGACTGGTTTTCAATATAAAATCGACAAAAGTCAGGTTATATTAAATGATAATGAACAGGATCAATTTTTTCTGAATTATCAAAGTTCGGCATTTATTCTCGATGCAAATCTTGGAGCTTATTATTCTGACCGAAATTTATATGCTGGTTTATCAATTCAAAATCTTTTTCAGAGTTTTATTAAGTTCAACAACGATCCGGGGTCGGAATTTAAACTCGATCGTCAATATTTATTAACTGCCGGCTATCGGTTCGACGTTGTAGATTTTGTTTTTCTTGAACCTTCCTTCCTTTTCAAAATGAGTGAAACAGCGATTACTCAGACAGATCTGAATTTAAAGCTATACTATAAAGAGGACTATTGGGGAGGTATCTCTTATCGCACCGGTAGTGGAAATACAGTATCAAGCTCTAGCCTTAACGGAAAGGGTTCTTCATTAATATTTATGGTGGGCGCACGCGTTGATAAATTTTTTTTTGGATACTCGTTTGATTACACTTTCAGCAGCATAAGCAAGCATACTTTTGGTTCACATGAAATAACACTGGCATACAAATTCGGTGATAACGCCAGAAGATACCGCTGGCTGAACCGGTATTAGAGAAGAATAAAATTCTTACCCAATCATCTCACCTAAGACATGTCCTATCGGGTCAAAAATTTTGTAGTGAGAATAATAAATGACCTCACCAAACTTTGCTGTGAGTATTGAAGTTCGTTGTACATTGTTGTATTCTATCGTAAATTGCTTCATTCAGACTGTCGTCAATGACCTCATCCGGCCTCTCCTATAAGGAGAGGAGAACACTGTGCAAGCTGCAAGCCCCATCGGGGCGGAATATTGATAGCCAGGGGCATCGCCCCTGGTATAGAGAACAAAAAATCAGGCGCACCATGCCAAAACATTCATCAGGCGAATACTCTATTTGGTGCGCAATAATCCGGGTTTTATTAAAGAATTATTTCATTAAAAAATGATCTGAAAACAATTAAAAGCCCAGCTGATTGGCCAAGTCATGAAAATAAAATGAATTCAGTGTTGGGAAGTTGAAGTTCGAAGTCTATTTCTTTAACTTATACATCTCCTGTTTTCCCAAATTTATCATATAACGATATCTTTCAATACTTGTATAGGATATGTAGTTTCCTGATTTATCGAATAGAGCTTCTGATATCTTCTTGCCCTTCAATGTATATTTTGATTCATTAACCTGCAAAGTATCACCTTTCGAACTTAAAAAGATTATTCGTTCTATATCTAAGCTGTCTTTATAACTATAACTATAGATTTGATTTTTAGATTCTTTTTGACCATCAAAATCTTCGGTTGCTACAAGGATTTTATCCTTCTTGCTATTGCTGAAATAGGTTTTAGTTTCCTGTTTTTTCAGATCTCCCGGCTTGTTCATATTTTTGAAAGCACTTGTTTCAGTTTCAAAGTCATTAGTCCGGGTATAACTTGTTTTTTCCAGTACTTTTAATTTTTTATCCAATATAGTTTTCTCTGATACCAGGCTGTCGGAATATTTGTACCGTACAATTTCAAAAAGGCTTAGCGAGGAGGATGCTTGTCGCTTGTAAATATTTTCTTCCAATAATTTATCATCAACGGAGTATTTATATCGGGTTATTTCAACAACTGTATCTTTATAATCGTGTGATTCTTTTGAAACCAGGTCGTTTTTTGAATAAAATAGAAAGATAAATTTTTCTATCCGCGGAAGAGAATCATTAAAAATGATTTGCCGTATGCATTGATTTTTCAAAGTATAAAAATTCTCTTCAACAACCCGTTTATTGCCAGTTAGTTTTCCCGCTTTTATCTCATAATGTGAAATAGCTTCAAGAGCTACCTCTATGGGCTGGGAAAATGATATTTGCGGTAATGCAATCAGTAAGAAACATTTCAGAAGATTTTTTATCATAGCGATGTTCAATTAAAATGGTCTCAATTATACATATTATGATGTGATTTGTTTATTTACTTTGCGCCGTTTTATAGGAATTAATTTTTTGAACCACAGAGTGATATTCAGAGAACACTGAGATTTAAATTTTATTTTTTACAATACATTTGGATCATCTCCTTGGCCTGTGAATACCCCATACTGTCTGCCTTATCAAAATCCTTACATCCGTCGGAATAATTGTTCAGACTAATATTCTGGACGCCTCTGGCAAAGTAAACATCGGCTGATTTATATCCCAACCGTATACACTTGTTGAAGTCATGAAGTGCTTTTTGATAGTCTTTTAAATTGCTGTAAGCAATACCCCTGTTGAAGTACGACTCCAAATTTGCACTGTCGGTTTGCAGTGATTTTGTGAAGAATTTTATCGCTTTATCATTGTCATTTTTCATTAATTCCAATGTTCCCAACATTTGCAGCGCATTTGATATATTTTCTTCCTTGCCGAATTCACCAATGTATTCCTGTAAATACTTTTCTGCGTTATCCGGCTGTTTCAGGTTTAGATAAGCAAGTCCCAGGTTATAAATCGAACCGGCAGGTTTAAACTTCTGTCTGGAGGATGCTTCAAAATCCTGCACAGCTTTATCAAAGTTATGTAGCTTGCCTTGCGAAATTCCCCTGTTGTAATATGCTTCAGATAGTCCGGGAACTATCTGTATTGCGCTGTTAAAATCTTCCACTGCATTGGCAAAATCTCCGATTTTCATTCTGAAATTCCCGCGTTGCAAATATGCGTCAGCATTGGAAGGTTCGCGTTTTATCAGCTCGTCATAACTTGTAATGGCCGCCTGATAATTTTCAAGTGTCCCATAAATGGCCGCACTTTGTCTCAGGGCATCAACATTCGATTTATCCAGCGATTGGGCTTTCAAATAATCGGCAGCTGCCCCCGATAAATCATTTAAATTTCCCCGTGCTATCCCCCTGAAATAATATGCATACGATAAGGTACTGTCTATCTGCAAGGCCATTTTGAATTGCTCGATAGACCCTTTATAATCTTTTGTATTGGTCAGATATTGTCCTTGCAAAGCATAGGTTTCTGCATTGTTGGGGGCGATTTTCAACAATCGTTGTATGTATATTTTTGCTTCTTCCACTTTTTTAAGGGCAAATTCAGATTTGGCAAGGTTAATATTTGCGTCGATAAAATTCTTTTTCCAGAACACTGCATTCTTAAAATTCGATTCTGCCTTTAAATAATCCTGCTTTTGCAAACTCGCAATACCTTTCTTGTAATATGCATTTGAAATGGGAGATTTTACCATCAGGAAGATGATAACAACAAGGATAGCGAGGATCAATGTGATGTATAATTTTTTCATTCTGAAATTAAAATTGGTTTGTAAGAAAAGTTACAAAAAGGAATGCAATTTTTCAGGGTTTACGGCTGAAAAAAATTAATAAAAATGAGTCTGTATGACAGTTTTATATCTCAATAATTATAATTTTTGCAAAAATAATTTTATATGAATATCCGGCTTAATACCAATTCAGGCTTTAATAATATTTTTTCTCGCTAATTTTCCCAAACAATCATCATGGGAAATTATATTATACCACAGAGATCACAGAGCTTACTGCATGATTTATCCAGCTCAGATGATGAGGAAAATATATCAGAAGTAATTCTTCAAGAGAATCACAGAGAAAGTAAATTCTGTAATCATCCTCTGTGGAACTCATCTTTAACTCAGTGTTCTCTGTGTTTTATTTTTTAAGCTAAAATTCGTTATACGGAAAGTATTATAAATGCAGGTTTGTTTATATCGCTATGTTTCCAGCTGTGAGCAAGATATACGGTAACTACAAGAGTAAAAAAGTATGGAAAAAATAACCTTTTTAACTGGTCTGAAATTGAAAATCCTATTTCAATAATCAAATAACCAGATTTTTATTTTTTTGGAAACCTGTAAATAAAACAATTGATATTCATGCCAGCTCCTACCGATGCAAAAACGGCCACATCTCCTTTATTGAGTTGATGCTCAGGCATTTTACCTTTAAGTATATAATCAAGTAGTGTTGGCACTGTTGCTGTGCTTGAATTGCCAAGCTTAGAAATTGTCATGGGCATCAAATTTTCCGGAACATCCTTTCGGTCGTATAATCCGAAAATTCTTCCCAGAATCGCATCATCCATTTTGGCATTGGCCTGGTGGATTAATACTTTATTCACATCGTTTAGCGAGAGACCTGCCTTTTCAAGGCATTCCTTTACAACCGTCGGTACTGTGGTTAAAGCATAGTTATAAAGTTTCCTCCCGTTCATTTTTAAATACAACTTACTGTCGTCTATGTCGGGATTGAAAGATTTTCCGAACCAGAGATTATACGCTTGCCCGTAGCTATCTGTCCGGGTTAAATGGGACAGAATACCAACGGGAGTATCGCTTTTGATTCCTTCAAAAATGGTTGCGCCAGCTCCGTCGGCATATATCATACTATCCCGATCGTGCGGATCGCATTTTTTAGAAAGTGTTTCAGATCCGATAACCAACACTCTTTTTGCATCTCCTGATCTTATATAATAATCGGCTTGTATAACACCCTGCAACCATCCCGGACAACCAAATATAATATCGTATGCAATGGTTTTCGGATTCAATATGCCAAGTTTTTCTTTGACCCGCGATGCCAGACTTGGCATTATATCAATTTCGCAGGTTTCTTTATCTACGTCTCCTAAATTGTGGCCAACAATGATATAGTCCAGTGATTCCTTATCGATTCCTGCACTTTCAATGGCCCTTTCGGCAGCAATACTTCCAATATCGGATGAAGTCTGGTCGTCTTTGGTATATCTTCTTTCCTGTATCTCGGTGATTGCTTCAAACTTAGAAATTATTTCCTCATTCGGCTGTTCAATCCTATTTCCTTTTGAGTCATAGAATTCGTTTTTCAGGAAATGTTCGTTTTTAATAATTCTGGAAGGAATGTAACTTCCTGTGCCGGTTATTATTGAATAAATTCTTGTTTGCATGCAAAATATTTAAAATTTCCATTAATAAATCACTAAAATCGTCTGTTATTGGATCATCCAAATGTTTGACTGTGAATGTTTCAATTTTCGTGGATTGCGATTTATGGTTTTTTACTTTAGGTTATATTTTTATAGAAAAGAAGTGCGAAAATAATATATTGATTTCAGAATTAATATTTTTTCATGAATGATTTTGACAGGAGGAATATGAAAATTACTGTAAAAGCCTGCTGATTTTTGAGAGTAACATCTCCAAATCAAGCGGTTTTGTAATGTAATCATCGCACCCTACATCAATGCATTTATCTTTTTCATTGGCCATGGCAAACGATGTCTGCGCAATGACAGGCATATCTTTGAAAATTTTCTTAATTTCAAGTGTAGCTTTATATCCATCCATAATTGGCATCTGGATATCCATTAAAACAATATCGACTTTTTCATTCCTGCAAATTTCCAGCGCTTTCTTGCCATTAGAAGCCCGCAATATTCTTGCATTGGTTTTTGATAAACAAGAATCCAATACTTTATAGTTTAATTCTTCATCCTCAGCAACGAGTATTGTTTTGTCTTTCCAATTATATTCCTGGGATTTATATTTTAAGGGGATCACATATGATTCTCTGGATACAGCAACTTTACGCAGTTCCAACGCCGGTATTGTTGCATAAAATGTACTCCCTTTGCCCGGTATTGATTCAACCCATATTGTTCCTCCCAAAAGTTCAATCAGATTTTTTGAAATTGCGAGCCCCAGGCCGGTACCGCCAAATTTTCGCTCAAGATTATTTTCGAGTTGAGAAAATCGTTCGAAAATCTTCATGTGTTTTTCCTTAGCAATTCCAATGCCGGTATCGTGGACATAAAATTCAAGGTATGCGCCGTTATTTCTAAATCCCAGTTCTATTTTGCCCTTGGGGGTATATTTGAATGCATTACCCAGGAGATTGTTCAATACTTGTCGCAATCTAAGGGCATCTGTATTAATTATATAGTCATTTTCCAGATCCATTTCCAGGCTAAATTCAATGGGGTAATTATTCTTAATTTTCAATTCATCAAATACTCTGTAAAGCTCTCTTAGCAATCGACTGATATTTGCAGGACTAATGGATATCTTAATTTGATTGGTCTCCAGTTTTGCGATATCAATTATGTCATCAATAAGTCTAAGTAAACTTTCTCCAGCTGTAGTAATATGTTCGAGATATTCATCTCGTTTAATCATTGACAAATCGGGTTCGTGCAAAAAATGAGAAAAGGCAATAATAGCATTCATCGGTGTTCTGAGCTCATGTGACATGTTGGCAAGGAAGGCCGACTTAAGTTTATCGGATTCTTCCGCAATCTTACGCTCTGTAATTTGATTATCCAGTTCTAGTGTTTTTTCAATGATAATATTTTCAAGATCTTCTTTGTGCGAAGCCAGCTTCTTTTCAGCTGTCTTTTTTTGACGATAGGCAAAATATATAATTGAAGAAGCAGCTGTCAGGATGAAAAGCAGAACCAGGATACCATATTTCTGAGCATTTACATGTTTTAGCTCTGTGACCGATTCAGACAACTTTTTTTCCTGTGTCTCCAAATTATAAAGTGTTTCCAATTCCGCAATTTTATCTCTGGATGCTGCAGAATGAGTCGAATCCCTTAATTCTGTGTAAGTCTGATATAAGTCAAGCGCTTTTTTGTAATCAGCAGTGGCGGAATACAAATCAGATAAAGCTTTATAATTTGACATCATTCCCTCGGGAGATTTCAATTCCTTTGCATATTCCAGGCTTCTGTTAAAGTATTTGCCTGAAATCAAGAAATCTTTCTGTTGAAATTTTGCAAGACCCATATTATGAGTCGCCCACATTGTCCCAATTTTATGACCTGAACTTTCGAAATACTTTTTCGATTGGTTAAAACTATTAAAAGCCGATTCAAAATCTTTTTGATCCAGATGGATTAAACCTATATTACTGAATGTTGTTGCAATTCCGTCGGTATCGCTTAGGTTTTGAAAAATGCTGATGGATTTTTCATAATAGTTTATGGCCTCATCATACTGATTATTCCTGTAGTATATAATTCCAAGGTCTTGATAAAGACCTGCAATGTTTGTATCATTTTTAAGCTCCCTGTTAATATCCAGTGCTTCTTTATAATAGAGTGCGGCTTTATTTATATCGTCGAGCTCATGGTGGATAAGTCCTATATTTTGAAGCGTATTGGCCGCTTCCTGTTTCATTCCTAATTTATTGTATATCTGCAGTGCCGAGCGATAATTTATTATCGCATCCTGATACTCTCCAAGATAATAACCTGTTATGCCGAGTGAATAATTGATATTGGCTTTTTCCAAATCAGTACCTGAAGCTGAATAGTAGTGAAATGCATCTTGCAAATATTTCTTTGCTTCATAGTATTCTTCCAGTTGAATTTTTGCTTTCCCCATGTATTTGAATGCAAGGGCAGATTTAGCCTTGGATTTCATCTGGGAACTTAAATGTTCAGCCTTAGTGGCATAGTAGAATGCTTTGGCAGGATTGATTTTAATCAATTCAGAAGCCTGCCGCAAATATAAATCAACACTGTCGTCTATATTCGCGTTATTGATCCCTGTATTGAAACTATCAACTCTTCCACCACCTTTTGCAGATAAAAGACTTGAACAGAGACAAAAAATCAGTAAAATTGAAAGTCTTTTCGACATATAATGTACGACAATAATACTAATTCTGCCAATGCACCAATTGTTAAACAGGGTTAATTTTTCAACAATGCAATTATATTATCAACTTCTACCTTAAATACGTTATTAAAAACCCTGACAGGCCCTGCGCCGCATTTTTGCGTAGCAGGCTCTGTCAGGGTTCTAGATAAATAAATATTTTAACTATAATCTGGCTTTAATTTAATGCTTTGATTTAACTTAAGTCGTAATAAAAAATCAATCACCATAAACCTTCTTGGTAGTTTTTACTTTTTGATTCGATACTTTATACGTAGTCTTTGCCTTAGGACTGTTGTATTTGGAATTCCTCGCCAAATCGCTCTTCTTAGGCATCATATAGTTTTTCCGTTGCGCAACTTCTTTGTTGGAGCTGCAACCTGCCAGTATACCCAGCAGAAATACCAGTATAATGATCCTGATTTTCATTGTTTTAAATCGATTAGTAGTAGTTCCTACTTATACGATAATTTAGCCGTCAAGGTTATAAGATTGTGATCTGTAATCTGCGATCTGTAATCTCAACCACAATTTATTTCTATCTATTTCTATTTATTTCAGATTTATTATACTATTTAGAATGAATCCCTGATTTACCAAAATGTAAATGTTCTGTGTTCTCTAATTTCTTTGCACAAATGCCTTAATTCATTACCTTTATTGGTATTATTACTGGCTATTTATTAATATAGTTTCATATGAAAATTCGATTTATCGGTGCTGCACGCGAAGTAACAGGCAGCAAACATCTTATTACTACAGAATATGGGAAAAAGATATTACTTGATTGCGGAATGTTTCAGGGGAAAGGACTTGAGACCGATTCTCTAAACCGAAACCTTGGATTTAACCCTTCTGAAATAGACCATGTCATCCTAACCCATGCCCACATTGATCACGCTGGTTTAATACCATACATTTATAAACTCGGTTTTCGAGGTTCGGTGGTGTGTACCGATGCAACACGCGATTTATGTGCTTTTATGCTGGCAGATTCAGGCCATATCCAGGAGACTGACACCATCATGTTCAATAAGAAAAGGGCGCGTAAGGGACAAACTCCCGTCGAACCTTTATATTCAAAGGATGATGCAGTTGCCTGTATGAGTCTGTTCATTGGAATTGCCTATGAGAGAAAGTTAACAATTGATCCCAATACAAAAGTTAAATTTACCAATACCGGACACATGTTGGGAAGCGGTGTGGCTAACCTGGAAATTATTGAAAATGGGGTAACCAAAAAAATTGCCTATACGGGCGATATTGGCAGACCTTCAAACAAGATACTCCGCTCACCCGATTCATTTCCACAAGCCGATGTCCTTATCACTGAATCGACATATGGAGACCGGTTACATAGCGCAAGAACTGAAGCAGAAGAAGACCTGTTGAAGATCGTCACTGAAACCTGTGTCAATAAAGGGGGAAAACTTTTAATTCCTTCTTTTAGCGTTGGCCGCACACAGGAAATTGTTTACACTATGAACAATCTTTTTAATACCGGACGTTTACCACGTGTGGATATCTATTTCGACAGTCCGCTGGCAATGAACGTCACAAATGTTTTCCGTCTGCACCCTGAGTGTTTTAACAAGACAATCTTGGGTATAATGGATACCGATCCCGATCCTTTTGGCTTCGGTAATTTATTCTATATTAAATCGGCTGAAGAATCCAAGAAGCTCAATTTCATAAAAAAGCCTTGTGTTATTATATCTGCTTCAGGTATGATGGAAGCAGGCCGAATAAAACACCATCTTGCAAACAATATATCAAACCCTCAAAATACTGTTCTTGTGGTCGGCTATTGTTCACCGACTACCCTGGGCGCAAGAATTGCACGCGGCGATAAGCAGGTGTCGATTTATGGAACAATGTATGAAGTAAAAGCGGATGTGAAGAAAATCGAGGCATTCAGCGGTCACGGCGATTACCAGGAAATGATCGGTTTCTTAAACTGCCAGGATAAATCTCAATTAAAGCACACTGTAATTGTACATGGCGAATACGAAACTCAAAAACACTACCAGACAAAGCTCGAGGCAGAAGGATATAAAAATATCACAATCCCTGCTCCGGGAGATGAATTGGTGTTTTAGTTGTTCTTAATTCCCATTTGAAGATTCCACTGTTTATAAGATTGGCTTGCCTGGTGGAAAAACAAATGATATTCGTCATTAATCAAATAATTTAACATTAGATTGTTGCGATTTCTAAATACAATTTATATCTTAATAGCCATTTCTGAAGGTCTTTGATGGCCTTTTTGTCTGAATTAATTCTAGTTTGTACTATTATGGAAAACAAAAAAAATCCTGCTGTGCAGAATGAGTGTCATTGTCTCAATTCATTCGAAGAGGACCAATTGTATATGCAATTGGATGATATCATAGAGAATTACATCGGCAAAGAAGGTGCGCTTATCCCTGTGCTGCAAAGTGCCCAAAACCTTTTTGGCTACCTGCCACAGGCTGCTTTAAAAAGAATTAGTATGAGACTGAATAAGCCCTTTAGCGAAGTGGCCGGGGTTGTCGGTTTCTACTCTTATTTTTCAACAGTTGCAAAAGGTGAACATACAATTCGCGTGTGTTTAGGCACTGCCTGTTATGTGAGGGGAGGTAAAGATGTATTGAAATCACTGATGGACGAATTGGGTATTAATGTAGGAGAAACTACGGAAGACCGAAAATTCTCCCTTGAGGTAGGAAGATGTTTTGGCGCATGCGGACTGGCCCCGGTAATAATGATTGACGATGTCGTTCATCAGCGGGTTAAACCATCAAAGATTGGTGAATTGTTAAAAAATTTTGCTGATAAAGTCATAGATATTTAAAGGGAATTGCAGATATGATTAGGATAAGCTCATCAAAAGAACTGGATACTGTTAAGGAAAAGGTTTTAAAAGAAAATAGCCGGCTTGGCAAGGATATAATCGAAAAAGTGCTGGTTTGCACCGGAGGAGGTTGCATAGCTGGCGGCTCCTTAAAGATTAAAGAATGTTTTGAGCAGGAACTGAAAAATAAAAATCTGGATAAAAAGGTTGCCGTTGTCGGAACCGGCTGTCTGGGACCTTGTTCCATGGGGCCTGTGGTCATAATGGCCAAAGATCGGGTGTTTTACCAAAATCTGAAAGTCGAAGATGTAAAGACGATTATTGACAAACATATAATTGAAGGTAAGATTGTTGAAGAACTTCTTTACAAGGACGATTCGGATAATAAACCCATTCCCCTTGTACAGGATATTCATTTTTTTAACCGCCAGACGAAAGTCGTTTTAAAAAATTGCGGAAAGATTGATCCCAACAGTCTTGAAGATTATATTGGTGCCGATGGTTATCAATCATTGTCAAAGGTACTGTCTTCTATGTCTCCGGATGATGTAATTTCTGAAATGGAGAAATCGGGACTCAGAGGAAGAGGTGGCGCTGGCTTTCCAACCTATTTAAAATGGAAAATGGCCAGACAGAGCAACTCCGATCAGAAATATATGCTTTGTAACGCCGATGAAGGCGATCCGGGTGCTTATATGGACCGTAGTATTCTCGAAGGCGATCCGCACAGCATTATCGAAGGTATGATTATCGGAGCCTTTGCAATTGGTGCATCTAAAGGATATGTATATGTCAGGGCCGAATACCCGCTTGCTGTTGAAAGACTCAATAAAGCTATAAACCAATGCCTTGAATCCGGATTGCTGGGTGAAAATATATTCGGAAGTGGCTTTAGCTTCAATCTTGAAATTCGCATGGGTTCCGGTGCGTTTGTATGCGGTGAGGAAACAGCCCTGATCGCCTCAATAGAAGGTAAACGCGGCGAGCCCAGACCCAGACCTCCTTTCCCAGCTCAATCGGGTTTGTGGGGAAAACCATCGGTACTCAATAATGTTGAAACTTTTGCAAACATTGCTGCCATTATGCTTAACGGCGGCGAATGGTTTGCTACCTATGGCACTGCAAAAAGTAAGGGAACCAAGATATTTGCCCTGGCAGGGGCTATAAAAAATTCGGGACTGGTTGAGGTACCCGTCGGAACTACACTCGGCGACCTGATTTATGATATCGGTGGTGGAACCAGCAGTGGTAAGCCTTTTAAAGCTGCTCAAATAGGCGGTCCATCCGGAGGTTGTATTCCGAAACAACATCTGAATGTTGACCTCGATTACGAATCGTTAAATGAGCTGGGCGCCATTATGGGTTCCGGAGGATTGATCGTGATGGATGAAGACTCTTGTATGGTTGACGTAGCAAGATTTTTCCTTGAATTCGTTCAGGAAGAATCATGTGGAAAATGTACTCCCTGCAGGGTTGGTACAAAAAGAATGTTTGAAATACTGGATAGAATTTGCAGTGGTAAAGGAGTTGAAGGTGATATCGAAAGATTGATTGAACTCGGGGAATATATTAAAAAGACCTCTCTTTGCGGACTCGGACAGTCGGCTCCCAATCCTGTCCTATCTACAATCCGCTATTTCCGTCATGAATATGAAGCGCATATTAAAGAAAATAAATGCGCAGCCGGAGTTTGTCCTCAATTGGTCAGGGCCCCCTGCCAGAGCGCTTGTCCGGCAAGTGTCGATGTGCCAGGCTTTGTCTCATTGGTTGGAGAGAAGCGATATGCTGAGGCATTAAAGTTGCATCGTGAGCGCAATCCTTTTGCTGCAGTCTGTGCCCGCGTTTGTTTCCATACCTGTGAAGATAAATGTCGAAGATCAACCATCGACGATCCGGTAGCAATCAGGGGAACCAAACGTTTTATGGTGGATCAGGAAATAACCATCCAAATGCCGGAAGTGAGAGAAAATTCAAAGAACGCTGCACGTAAAATTGCGATTGTCGGCGCAGGGCCTTCCGGATTATCATGTGCTTATTTTCTCGCCCGACTTGGTTATAAACCGAAGGTATTCGAAGCTGAACAACGACCGGGGGGTATGCTGGTCCAGACGATTCCTGCATACCGACTTCCCCGTGAAATACTGGCTCGTGAGATTCGTATGATTGAAAACCTCGGAGTGGATATTGAAACGGGTAAAAAACTCGGAGTAGATTTTACATTGTCTACTCTCAAAGAGGAAGGATTTGAATCCGTCTTCGTAGGGGTTGGTGCCCCACAAGGTATGATACCCAATATCCCCGGTATTGAATCGGAAGGAGTGGTAGATGCATTAAAATTTCTGCAAACATACAACCTGAGAGGATCAGTGCCTGTTAAGAAAAGAATTATTGTTGTTGGTGGTGGAAATGCCGCTATCGATGCCGCTCGTACTGCAATCAGACTGGGAGCTGAACAGGTTCATATTGTTTATCGCCGTACACAGGAAGAAATGCCTGCCTGGGCTGAAGAAATTGATGCTGCAGTTGAAGAAGGTATCATTTTAAATATCCTGACAAACCCTGTGGAGATAATCCAGAAGAATGGGAAAGTTACCGGAGTTAAATGTAATACTATGAAACTGGGAACTTTCGACCGCAGTGGCCGAAGAAGTCCGGTGGCAAGTGATGAAACTTTTGTCATCCCCGCCGAACAAGTCATTCTGGCTACAGGCCAGACGCTTGATTGTTCAACTTTATTCGATAGTATTCTGATCGATACAGTCGGTACTGATAAAATAAAACGTAATCCACTGAGCGGACAAACTTCTGTTCCCTGGATATTTGCAGGAGGAGATGCGGTTACCGGACCATCTTCTGTTATTGAAGCTGTAGCTGCCGGCGAGATTGCTGCAGCAGGAATCGATGAATTTTTAACCGGAGAGAACCACGCTTTCTGGAGGGAAAATAAAAAGACCGATACTTTCTTTGATCCGGATGATGAACCGGCATTATTCCCCCGCAAAACCATGCCGCTCCTTGTTGCCGAAAGACGAAAAAATAATTTCGATGAGGTGGAACAGGGCTGGGTTGAAGGGGAAGCTGTTCGCCAGGCAAAACGTTGCCTGCGTTGTGATTATGGGAAATGTTGATTTATTTATTGATTTGAAGATTTGAAGATTTGAAGATTTGAAGATTTGAAGATTTGAAGATTTGTTTTTAGATATAATACAGATTACTGATCACAGATCACAGATTACTGATAACTGATAACTGATTATAACTATGATATCATTGCAGATTAACAACACTAAAGTTGAGGTTCCCTCTGGAAGTACTATTTTGGAAGCAGCAAAGAAGGCGGGGATTAATATACCTACCTTGTGTTTTCTTGAATCACAACTTCCCAAAGGTGTCTGTCGTGCCTGCATGGTGGAAGTCGAAGGAGCAAAATCGTTAATAGCCAGTTGTACTGCACCGGCTACCGAAGGTATGAATGTGAAAACCAATACCAAAAAAGTACGGGATGCCCGCCAATTTGTTGTTGAACTTTTATTATCGGAGCATTGCGGCGAATGTAAAACCTGCGTAAGAAATGACGATTGTGAATTACAACAACTGGCCCGTGAATTGGGCATCAAAGAAATAAAATTTGCAGGCGAAGAAACCGAATGTATCATTGACGAATCGACGGCAGCACTGGTTCGCGACAGTGGTAAATGCATTAAATGTCGCCGCTGTGTGACGGTCTGCAATGAGATACAGGGTGTCGGATCTATCTTCCCGCAGGGAAGAGGTTTTGAATCAAATATTGGGCCCGCTTTCGATCAGGAACTGGCAGATGTACCCTGCGTTCAGTGCGGACAATGCTCAGCGGTTTGTCCTGTTGGCGCTATCGTTGAAAAGGATCATATAACCGGCGCATGGGCTGCTATCGACGATCCTGCAAAATTTGTGGTCGTACAAACAGCTCCTGCTATTCGGGCAGCCTTGGGTGAATGTTTTAATTATGAACCAGGAACCCTGGTTACAGGCAAAATGGTAACTGCTTTACGTCAGTTGGGATTTGACCGCGTATTTGACACCAATTTCACAGCCGACCTTACAATTATGGAGGAGGGGACTGAGTTATTGATGCGTTTGAAAACAGCCCTGGTCGATAAAAAACCAGTAGCGCTACCCCAATATACAAGTTGTTCCCCAGGCTGGATCAATTATGCAGAGTATTTTTTCCCGGAAATACTGGATAACGTTTCGAGTTGTAAATCGCCACAACAAATGTTCGGCGCTGTAGCAAAAACATATTATGCCGAAAAAATTGGTAAAAAGCCGGAAGATATTGTGGTTGTTTCTGTTATGCCTTGCACTGCCAAGAAATTCGAAGCGCAACGCCCTGAAATGAATACGAATGGCATACAGGATGTCGATTTTGTCCTTACAACCCGCGAGTTGGGAAGAATGATCAAACAGGCAGGGATTGACTTTCGTTCGCTACCCGATGGCCAAATGGATTCACCCCTGGGTGCATCGTCCGGAGCTGCTGATATTTTTGCAAATACAGGTGGAGTAATGGAAGCCGCTGTCCGAACAGCATATGAAATTGTAACCGGCAGGGAATTGCCAATGAAGGACCTGCATATTCAGCCTATCATGGGACTGGAAGGTATTAAGAAAGCATCTTTGAAAATTGAAGGAACAAAAGAAGAGTGGAAATTCCTGGAAGGTGTTGAATTGAAAGTTGGTGTTGCACATGGACTGGCCAATGCAAGAAAAATTATTGAAATGACAAAGAATGGCGAAGAGTTTCATTTCATTGAAGTGATGACCTGCCCAGGCGGTTGCATTGGTGGGGGAGGACAACCGCGGTTTACAACCGACGAGATCCGCAAAAAGAGAATATCAGCAATTTATAAAGAAGATGAAGGTAAGAAGCTTCGTAAATCGCACGAGAACCCGGAAATAATCCAGATTTATAAAGATTTCTTTGGCGAGCCATTGGGGCATAAATCACACGAACTGCTGCATACACATTACACAGCGAAGAGTTAGGTTAATGTTATTCAAAACAAAGCAAAATACACTCCTCCCCTTTGTTCGCCGTGGTTTGCACTAAGCCGCTCGGCGAAGATTGCATCTTCGTCGTTTTTAAAAAGTAGTTTTCAACTACTGGAATAGATTGTGAATATTGAAAAGGTTAGTCAGGAGACTAACTTTTAGAAAAAGCGAAGTTACAAACTTCGCTTAGCACTGGGGTGGACGATAAAATCGATAAATGAATATATCCTGCAAGAATATTTTAATTACTATAACCTCAGTATAGAAAGATATATTAAAGCCATTTCATATACACCTATTTCTCAGTTTGGTTATAATAAGTTTCAATCAACTGGAGACAAATCTTTTTTTGAAAATTATAATAAATTAGGGGTAAAGATTTATTCACAAGTTTTATCTGAATATATTTCTAAAAAACTTGGTTATAATTTCACAATTTCTTATCCTGGCAATTATTTTCAACTTGATAACAGGCTGGAGCCTCCGATTAATATCCTTTATAATTATGATGATATGAAGTGTTTAGTGGCACAGTATTTAGGTTCAGATATTTCTAAAGAATTTCCTATTGAGTATGAGGAAATGAAAAGAAATGTAATTGGTTATATTATAAATTTTTATAAATCATTATCAGAATAACCCCCCCACGCTCGGCGTAGACTGCGTCTATATCGTACCCGCTCCCGCGCGTTTGTAACGCGTGGTTTCTGCAATTATATGTTATCATTTTGCCCGATTCTAAAACAATATCCCGCTGCCCCCCCCGCTGCCGCAAGAATCCTTTCGTGTGGCTTTATAGACAGCTAACAAAAACAACTATTAAAGATTAAAATTAGCTACTTTCAAATTGAAATAATATTTGTAAGTTGCTTTGATTAGTTCGCTATGCTAAAGTATGAGCCGTAGTTCAATATAGTTTAGTTAGCAGATTTACCCCCATCCAACCTTCCCCCAATTGGGGGAAGGCCAAGTCCCTCCCTAATTGGGGAGGGATTTAGGGAGGGGTATAAACAGATGGGAAGGCTTAACTAAATACCATTGAGCCGCAATTATAAATTTCATAACCCGGAAGGTGCTTATTTTGTTAGTTTTGCAGTAATAGAATGGCTCGATGGTTTGGTAAATTGCCACACGAAAGGATTGATTTCATCGAACTTCGTTTCGTGCGGCAGCATGGAAATTTGAGTCATGTCAACCGGTTTTCAGATAAAAGATCAGAGGTAGGAATACAAAAATATTACGCATTGAATAGAACCTACAACAAAGTTTAATCGTTAAATTTGTAAAAACTTTGATCCTGGAAAAGATGAATGCTGTCGAGTTAAAATCTGATTTACATCGCTTAATAGATAAAATAAACGATGTAAGAATTTTAAATGCAATCAAAGTCATATTGGCTCGGGAAACTGCAAAAGGATATGATTGGGCAGACACGCTTAGCGAAACTTTAAAAACTGAATTGGAAGAAAGTATTAAAGAGGCAGATCATGGTAAGACTATCTCCCATGAGGAGGCCATGAAACAAATTAAAAGCAGATATACTCCTTAGTATGACTGTAATCTGGACTCAAAAAGCTTTAAAAACATATTTTAGAGTATCTGATTATCTTCAAGACAAATGGGGTGATGCTGTTGTTAAGAATTTTTCGGAAGAAGTTGAGAAATTAATCCGGGAGATAAAGGCAAGCCCTCACATGTTCGAAGTATCAATGAAGTATAAGTACATTAGAAAAGGCTTTGTGACAGAGCATAGTACAATGTTTTACAGGGTAAAACCACGTAAGAAAGAAATTGAAATACTAATCTTTTGGGATAATCGGCAAGACGATAAAAGAAGGCCATATTAGAAAGCTGGGACAATTTTTATAAAAAGCACAGACTCCCGCTTTCTGCCCCCGCTGCCGCACAAATCCTTTGGTTTAGAATCCTTACAAAACAGCCTTCCTAACAATGCCAAATGCACTCCTCTCCTCATAGGAGAGGTTGGGTGAGGTCAGATCCTAAATCCATCCCCCGATTTTGCCGGTTCGGTTTTAAAAAACCCGCTTCTGTTATTAAAACTTCTTTAAACTTATATTGTTTTTGTATAGAAGGTCGGCAATCTCTACTTTTACTTCAAATATAGGTTATCATGAAAATAGCAATGCATTCAATCATCATTTTTTCAATGGTTTTGTTTTTTGTAAACCCTGTAGTTAAAGGACAAGATACTGCATGGACTCTTCAGACTTGCATTGATTATGCTTTGAAGGAAAACATACAGGTACAGAAAACTGAACTTACCAATAACTCAAACCTGGTTTATGAAAAACAATCCAGGGCACAGCGATTTCCATCGCTGAATGCTTCCATCGGACAAAATTTTTATTGGAATAAGTCGGATACAGCTGGGAATGGGTTTAATGGATCAAATAGAACTCTTTATTCCATGAACTCCAGCATGCCGCTTTACAATGGATTTAAAATCAATAATAAAATAAAACAATCTGAAATCAACTTTAAAAGTGGACAGTACAATTTGGAAGCTACCAAAGAATCCATAAGCCTAAATGTATTAAATGCTTATCTCCAGGTACTTTATGCCGAAGAATTGGTAAAAACCAACGAAGTTCAACTGCAATCAACGAACGAACAATTAAAACTGGCGGATCAGCGCATGTCAATCGGCCTAATAGCTAAATCGGACTATATGCAGGTGAAATCGCAGTTTGCAACTGAAAATTTTAACCTGGCAAATGCGAAAAGTCAGCTCATTACAGATCGACTTAATCTGATGCAAATTATGCAGTATCCGGTTTCTGATAGTTTTAAAATCTTTCACCCCGACCTGGGCAGTCTGATTGTCTTCCAAAAAAAGCCGGATAAAGATTCAATTTATAACGTCGCAATGGATATTAAACCCCAGATCAAAAGTGCGGCATTGAACAAAGAAAGCGCTTTACTGGGCGAAAAGATTGCAAAAGCCGATTACTGGCCAAAACTTTCCCTGGATGCAAGTCTGGGAACAAATTATACAAGTTTAAATAATAGCAATTATTCCAACCAGGTAAATCAATACTTGCAGCCCTTTTTTGGACTTTCATTGGGGATACCCATTTACCAAAACCGACTGGTAAAAACAGAGGTCGAGATCGCAAAAATTGGAATGGCTAATGCAGAGTTGGATGAATTGAATACCAAAACACTGTTGAGACAGAATATTGAACAGGCCAGCGTAGATGTTACTACTGCTCAGATAAAATATGATGCAAGCATGGAGCAGTATAATGCTGCTCATGAATCATATGTCCTGGCTTCAGAAAAATTCAGCAACGGTTTAATCAATTCAGTTGACTATACAATTCAAAAAACTAACCTTAATGTAGCAGAAAGTCAATTGCTTCAGGCTAAGTACAATTTAATTTTCAGTTATAAAATACTTGATTTTTATTCCGGTATTCCATTGTCATTATAATGAACTAAATAAATAATTGAATGATGAAAAAGAAAACTTTGATAATTGTTACTTCGATTGCTGCAATTATTGTTTTAGTGGCCCTCCTAACCAATTCCTGCAAAAAATCAGAGGGAAATTTTTCGTTTGAAACAGTAAAGACTGTTAAAGGTAATATAAGCAATACTGTTACTGCAACTGGTACCATTGAAGCTATTAAAACAGTGCAGGTGGGTACACAGGTATCGGGAGTTATAAAGAAAATATTTGTTGATTTTAACTCCAGGGTAAAAAAGAATCAGTTATTGGCAATGATTGATGAAACACCTTTACTGGCAGCCCTGGAACAGAGTAAAGCTGCTGTCGATAATGCAAAGGCCCAGCTTGATTACCAGACAGCCAATTACAACAGATCAAAAGCTTTGTTCGAAAAAAATCTGCTGGCCCAAACCGACTTTGATCTGGCTACTTTTAATTATAACAGCGCAAAAGCAAATCTCGACAATGCAATATCGGTCGACAATAAGAATAAAATTAATCTTGAGTATGCCTCCATCACTTCACCCATCGATGGAGTGGTTTTAAACCGGGCAGTGGACGAAGGACAGACAGTTGCTGCGAGTTTTAATACCCCGACTTTATTTTCAATTGCAAACGATCTGACTCAAATGCAGGTGCAGGCCGATGTCGATGAGGCAGACATAGGACAGGTGAAAGAAGGACAAAGGGTCGAATTTACTGTGGATGCATACCCCAATGCTAAATTTGCCGGCCAGGTAACGCAGAAAAGATTACAGCCGGTTGTTACTTCAAATGTTGTTACATATACAGTAATTATTCAGGCCCCAAATGCGGACCAGAAACTTATGCCGGGAATGACAGCTAATTCAACCATAATTATCGCTGAGAATAAAAATGCCATAATGGTTCCCGGAATGGCACTGCGTTTTACTCCCGACAAAGATATGCTGCAATCGTATTTTAAAACCTTGCCTGAAACGGAAAGGCCTAAAGGTATGGGCCAGGATAGCAGCATGTGGAGAGGAAGGAACTCGCAGGACTCAACGAAATCAAGAATGGGCAGGAACAGCGGCGAAAAACCAACAACTGTCTGGGTTAAAAATGGTAACCTAATTCATAGAACCCATGTCGAAACTGGTATCAGTGATGGTACCAATACGGAAATTATAAAAGGATTGAACGAAGGAGATGAAGTTATTTTATCCATGAACGCAGCCGGGGCAGGGACCAAAAAAGCTGCACTCGCAAAGAGTCCGTTTATGCCGCAACGACCAGGAGCAAGACGTTAATAAAATTTTAAACTGAAAGTATGGAAAATGCAATCATAGAAGTTGCTCACCTGAAAAAAGATTATTATGTCGGTGAAGTTACGGTTCATGCTCTGAAAGGTGTGGATATGAAAATAGCGCCGGGTGAATTTGTGGCTATCATGGGCGCCAGCGGTTCCGGTAAATCGACAATGTTAAATATTTTAGGTTGTCTTGATAAACCTACTTCTGGAGATTACAAGATAGATGGCGTGAACATAGGAGGTTTAAATAAAAATGAGCTTGCAGAATTAAGGAACAATAAACTTGGATTTGTATTCCAGGCCTATAACCTTTTACCCCGTACAACAGCCCTGGAGAATGTGGAATTGCCTTTATTTTATAATTCACGTGTTAAATCAAAGGAGCGAAAGGAAAGGGCCATTCATGCATTGGAATCTGTTGGTCTGGGCGACCGGTTATACCATATGCCCAATCAGCTTTCGGGTGGCCAACAGCAGCGTGTGGCCATTGCACGATCTCTGGTAAACGATCCTGTTGTCATTTTGTCCGACGAAGCAACCGGCAACCTGGATTCCCGGACTTCTTATGAGATCATGGCCTTGTTTCAACAGCTAAACGATCTGGGCAAAACAATAGTCTTTGTAACTCATGAAACCGACATTGCCCGTTGTACAAAAAGAAGCATTGTTTTTCGCGATGGCTTGATCCAAAAG
>Ga0182027_10003634_pt1 | contig 24300 bp, 20 predicted proteins | sample 712E1DmetaG_FD_121300 | JGI IMG/M metagenome (GOLD analysis project Ga0182027, IMG submission 121300) | Permafrost microbial communities from Stordalen Mire, Sweden - 712E1D metaG (Illumina Assembly) | ecosystem: Environmental > Terrestrial > Soil > Wetlands > Permafrost | place: Sweden... | reverse complement strand
AGCAGCGCGGCCTTTTTCCACCACTTTAGTATACTGGGTCATACCCACAGATGCTAGAATACCGACTATAATAATGACAACGATTAACTCGATAAGCGTAAAACCTTTTCTCATCTTACTCCTCCTTTTTAATGAACGCATAATACATGAGAAACTTTCTCATGTACCGGCATCCGAATTAATACTTTACCACAAGTAAAGTATCTCTAATACAATTTTAACCTCAGTTTCCGAGATTGTCAATACCTATCCTCCGATTTTTGAAATCTCGAAAATCGGCAAAAAGATCCCTGTAATCATGATCCCTATAACCCCACCAATAAAAACCAGAATAAACGGTTCGAACATAGAAACAAAACGCGTAAGGAACACCCCGCAATAATCCTGATAAAAATTATTTATCTTTTTAAACATCTGAGGAAGCTCCCCAATCTCTTCACCGATACTAACCATCTGAATAAACATAGGGTCAAAAAAAGCGCTTTTTTCCAAAGGCTCGCGCAAAGATTTTCCCTCGCGCACATCATCTTTAATCTTACGGATAATATCCGCCATAACCAAATTTCCTACGCTGCGTTCGGATATTTCCAAAGAATAAAGAATAGGAACTCCCGACTCCAGAAGCGTAGACATTTCGGAAGAAAACCTTTCTATGTTTAAAGCCATAAAGAACTCTCCAAAAACAGGTATCTTAAACTTAAAATTCTCGAAATTCCTTCTGCCTGCTTTAGTCTTAACGTAATTTTTAAAAGCAAAAACTATCCCTCCACCGACCAGGAATATCGCAATCATATTAAAACGCAGGAAATCGCTTATTTTCAACAATATCTGGGTAAGCACGGGCAGTTTAATATTAAAACCCTTGAATATCTCCGCGAAGGTAGGTACTATTTTTACTGCCATTAAAAACAGGGCACCTAAGCCGGCGGATAACAGAATGCCCGGATAAATTAAAGCCGAAATAATTTTACCCCTGAACTCCGCGTCTCTTTCCAGATATGTTGCAAGACGGCTTAATACTACTGCCAAGTTTCCGCTTGCCTCCCCGCTTTCCACCAGATTTACCCAAAGATCCGAAAAAACTTTCGGATGCTTTACCATTGCCTCATGGAAACTTAAACCCGCTTCCATATTCTTCTGCAAATCCACAACCACCGCATAAAGTTTTTTACTGACTACCTGCTTGGAGATTATATCCAGGCTTTTAAGAATAGTAACCCCTGCCCCAAGCAAAGTTGATAGCTGCCGGCAAAGAAGAGTGAGGTCGGCGGAGGTAATCCGGTCGCGCTTCTGTTTAAACTTAACCTTGATACTCGTAGTTTTAGCCGCGCCGCTGTTAAAAGCCTCTGTGTTTTCAGGAATAACACTAACTACAATTAACCCCCGGGATTGAATCTTGCTTACAACCTCTTCCTGACTAAGCCCTTCCTCTATACCGGTTTCTTTTGTTCCCTGGCTATTCCTGGCTATATAATAAAATTTCAGCATTATTCTACTCCTAACGTAACGGAAAAAACTTCCTCTAAAGAAGTTATACCACTCTCAACCTTTTTAATCCCTGACTCATAAAGTGTTTGCATACCCGCAGCCCTGGCTACCTCCCGTATCTTTTGATAAGGGGCTCTCTGATTAATCAAATCCTGGATCTCTATCGTACAAGGCATAACCTCGCAAATATTGGTTCTTCCTCTATAACCGGTGTTATTACATTTAGCGCATCCTTTATGGCGATAAATCAGCTCTACTTTTACGCTGGCGCCCTTTAATTGTTCAGCGGTAGGTTCATAAGCCTCTTTGCATTCCGGACATAGTTTTCTGATCAACCTTTGGGCAATAACTAATAGTAAGGAAGGGGCCAACATATACGGCTCAACACCAATATCCATAAGCCGGCTAGCCGCTGAGGGAGCATCATTAGTATGTAGAGTAGTTAAAACCAAATGACCGGTTAACGCTGAACGGATACAGATTTGGGCGGTTTCCAAATCCCTGACCTCACCTACCATCATAATATCCGGGTCCTGGCGTAAAAAACTGCGCAGGGCGGCGGCAAATGTGAGGCCAACCTCCGGCTTAATTTGCACCTGATTAATCCCGTCCATTTTATATTCTACCGGGTCTTCAACGGTAACAATATTCTTCGAGGAATTTTTAATCTCATTTAAAATCGCATAAAGAGTGGTTGATTTTCCGCTACCCGTAGGTCCGGTAATAAAAACCAGGCCATACGGTTGATTAATTGCTTTGCGCACATACTCCAGCTGCTTAACGTCAAAACCGGCGGAGTTTAAATCCAAAACCTTGTTGCCGCGATCCAAAATCCTCATTACCGCTTTTTCACCATAGATAGTCGGAATAATCGAAACGCGGATATCAATCGGCCGGTCATTAATGCGCACTAAAATTGCCCCATCCTGCGGAAGGCGTTTCTCCGCGATATCCATCTTTGCCAGGATCTTTACACGCGAAACAATCGGCAGGTGCAGATGCTTTGCCGGAGGCGGTATTTCACAGAGTCTGCCGTCAATGCGATATCTTAAAGAAGTCTTTTCTTTAAAAGGCTCAATATGTATGTCCGAGGCCCCTTCTTCAATAGCCTGGCGAATTATTAAATCTACTATTTTTACAACCGGCGCCTCTTCAGCGCGGGCAATTAACTTATCCAGGCTTAACTCCTGGCCTAGATCATCACCAAATTCCTGGGTTGTCGCATTAATATTATAACTGGACTCAACCGCATCCCGCAACATCGCGGATTTCCCATAAAAATCCTCAATTGCCTTCTTTATATCCGAACGCGTGGCGATCACCGGGTTTATCTCGCAACCGGTAAGCTTTTTTAAATTATCGATAAGAATAAAATCCAGCGGGTCGAACATCGCCACGGTGAGCGAACGCAGAGTACGCGACAGCGGTAATACAAAATTCTTAAACGCGAACTCCTGTAGAATTAAATGCTCTAACCCTTGTCCGGCTACAGGTTTAAGCATACCCGTGCCAAGAGTAAAGAATGGGACATTCAACTGTTTACCCAAAACAGCAACAATCTGATCCTCTTTTACCATATCCAACTTAATTAATATCTCGCCCAAACGGCCAGATTCCTGCCTCTGGACACTGATAGCCTTTTCCAACTGGCTAGGCGTAATTAAGCCTTCTCTTATAAGAAGTTCACCCAGTCTAAGATATTTATCTCTTTGCATTTTATCGCTTTTTGTCGAAATTATTCAAGCTAGAGTTAATCAAATAATCCCGGTTAACGTGGGTAACTGCGCTCTGCTCGCGGATAGGCAGGTTGAACCTTTGCATTTGCTCTAACTTTGTTGGGCCATTCTTAACAATACGGGGAGTAATGAACACCAAAAGCTCCCTTTCCCTGTCTTTATCCTTGTTCCTATTTCTGAACAGGACACCAACTACAGGAATATCTCCAAAAAAAGGCAGCTTGGTAATAGTTTCAGACTTATCATGGCGGATCAGGCCGCCAATAACTACAGTCTCGCCATCCTTAATTCTTACTGTTGACTTAGTAGAGCGCTCTTCAGGGTCTTTAAACGCAGTGTTAAAAGTGCTGGTAGAGGCGTCTTTTACCTTAGGATAAATAAACATGGTAATTTCTCCGGTATCGGAATTTATTTGCGGAGACACCCTAAGTGAAACACCGGTCTCAACTCTTTCAGCGCTGGTAGTAGTTGATGAAGCTGTGCCCTGACCTTGGGTATCGGTAATGGAACCAATGGCCTCATTAGTAGTAATCTTAATCTCGGCGGTTTCATTATTTAAGGTCATAATCCTTGGCCTGGCTAAAACTTTAGTATCAGCTTGAGTTTTTAAAAAATCAAATTGGATCTCGTAAGGATTACCCGTGGCAACTCCTGTAGTAGGATCAATTGAACCCGGGTTGATGTTTATGCTTCCCTGCCCAGGGCTGAAAATTTTACTCCAGCTTCCAAAAGGAAACCCTGTGGACGCAGAAGCACCATAAATAAATGCCGTAAAAGGCGTTTGGCCAAACTTTGCCCCCAGCTTGTCTATCGCATTCTTACTTACATCGAGCATTTCCACCTCTAACATAATCTGGGGAACCTCAATATCAAGAGAGGTAATTACCTGCGCGATTACCTTTACGCGAGCAGGCGTGTCCGTAACAATCAGGCTATTGGTGCGGAAATCTTCAATCAATGAACCATTGGCAGAAAGTAATTTCTTTATAGAATAGGTGATCCCAGACTCAGTTTCTGCCTTCCATTTCCCACTTGTAGAAGTAGTACTGGAAGTTGTAGTACTGGTGGATGATGGGCTAATATTATTTAATTCCTCTTCCTTTATAGAAGAAGAGGAAACACTGGCATGCTTTAAATAAAATACTTTGGTAACTGTTTCCGCCTCCATTTTTCCCCAGTCCTTAACCACGAAAATATTGGACTTGTTGTCCAGTTCATAAGAAAGGTTGTTGGCGCTAAAGATTTTATCCATTGCCTGGTTCAGGGGAACCTTATCAAGGTAGAGGGTTACCTTCCTATCAGCCACCGCCTCAGAGGCGATAAAATTCATCCCTGACTGCATAGAAAGCATCTTCAGCACGTCTTTTATGTTTACATCCTGAAAATCCATAGAAATTACCGGCTCAGATCCGGAAGGAGGTTCCTGCGGGGCCTGAGTTTTTAGACTAGCGGGGTCCGACATCTCTGCATTAAGATGCGGAATAAAAAATAAACATACAATTGAGAAAATAAAAACAAAAATCAAGAAAGTCTTTTTCATTTTTCCTCCTTATCCCCTTTCACCGGAGCAGGGGCATTACCGGGGGTAGCCAGATTGACCATCCTGCCGGCAAAATTTAAAGTAATCCCTTTTTTATCTATACCTGATATTGTAAAACCCTCAATTAAATCTCCAATCCCTAATATCTTATTATTAATGATCACCTGCGGAATTTTACCTCCCCAAACCACACCCTGCACCTTAAGCTTATCCAGGCTGGGCATGGGTTGCTGTTGTGGTTCAACGGTCTCCTGCGGCGCCTGGGCAGTCTCATCCGCTTTTTCTTTCTTTTCTTTTTCCACAACTAACTTAAGCAAGTCGCCAAATGGATCACGTAAATCCCCAGAGCTATATTCAATCACCGGGCGCGAAATCACCCCATCGTTATTGCTATCCGCAAAAACTATAGAAGCGCAGCTAACCAATAACATCAATGCAAATATTAAAAGCTTATCCGTTTTTCTCATATTATAAGCAAGTTATTGTGCTTATCTTCAAGTTAATATCCAGGTCTTTTCCCGCCTTTTTATCATTCTGTGAACTATCAGAAATAGTAATATTAACGTCTTCCACAAGAAACAGATCCTTATAATTCTCAACCTTACTGATAAACTGGCCCAAGGCGTGATAATCCGCTACCCTGACCACGATCAAAAATGAAGTTTTTATATACTCAGGATATTGCTGTTCAAGCCCGGGCTTAACCGAGATTATTTTAACCCTGGTGTCCTTGGCGATATCAGTCAGCGCCCCGACAACCGAACCCAGATCTTTTTTAGTGAAGGTTTGCTTATAGCTGTTAATCCTTTTTTCCACCCGGTTCAAGCTTTCAATTATTTCGCTCTTTTTCGCCTCCTCAACCTTACTTTCCTCTAAAGAAGCAATCTGCTGGTTTTGCATGCTGTATAAATAAAGCGCCACAATCAACGCCGCTAATATAACTCCGGCATTTATAATTTTAATTTTATTCTTGCTGAGGAAGTCTGTTGCTATCATTTTTAGCTTTCTCCGGATAATTTTTGCAAGCAATACTAAAAACCGCCACGCTTTTATCCAAAACAACACTGCGGTCGACAGAAGTGATGGTTATCTCCTTAAAGTTCTTGGAAAAAAACTGATTGGCTTTAAGATTGGATAGAAATGTGTTTACCGCCTCAAACTCCTTATCGCTATCACCTAAATAAGCCTCCCCATCAATCATAACTTCCGGCCGGCCATCATCTTTACGCGTAGAAGTAAACCTGGTAAGCCAGACGCCATCGGGTAAAGCGCGGGGTATAATATCCAAAAAGTAGGTGGCATAAAGCTGATCTTTGATCAGGTTGTCTAAATTATTCAATTTTTTCTTGAGATTTTTATCCCGGGCAGCTAAAAAGGCGGAATCCTCCCCCTCGGAAGCAGAAGCGACCTTTGGCCTTTTTTCTTTTATAACGTTTAATTCTTCACGCAACGGCTGCATCCTATATATGCCATAGCCAAAAGTAGCCGCGCAAATTAAAATACCCAAGAATATAAACCTGAAATCAAGCTTTACCCCTTCCATAAAGGCGAGAATATCTTCTTTGCCTTTAGCGCTATCCGTTTTTTGTCGGATATTAAAAAGGTTTATCTTTACCTTTAGAGCTAAGTCCTTAAAAAGTACCGCACCGAAACTTTTGGCAAGAATTGAAGAGTACGCCAGGCTTTTCCCCAGGACTCTGCTGGTATCAATAAATTTTGCCGAAATACCGGCATTAGCGAAGAAATTCCTAAGGTCCTCGCGCATATCCTGGCCCGAAAGCACATAAAGGGTTTTAATCGCTTTATCCGGGAACTTGCGGCGGTAATAATCCTGGGATACGCGTATTTCATTCTTCAGCTTATCATACTTTTTAAGTTGATCATTGGATGAAGGAGTATCCATTTCAGTAAGCCCGGTAGAAAGAATGATATCCCGGCTAAAGAAAGGAAATCCGTTTTCAGAAACCATAAAATTTATTTCGTCATCATTATTCAGGTCAAAACAAAGGCTGGCAATAACTCCGCTATCCTTTGCCCCGCATAACTTTAAGAAACGCAAAAGGCTAAAAGCCGAGTATTCTATAGCGTTAACCTTAATGTTTAACTGCCTGGATATAGAGATATATTTTTCCAGTATCTCCTTCTTTATACCTACAAACAATATGGTATTTAGCTTATTCTTAGCATCAGACTCAACCTGGAAATTATAAACCAAGTCTTCCAGCTTGAAAGGTATGTATTTCTTAGCTTCAAAATTTATCGCGCTTTGCAGCTCATTGCTCGGCAGCCTGGGAATCTCAAAAGTACGGATTATAAGGTCTTGACCGGAAATACAGATTGTCCCGTGGTCAACATTTATATGGTTGGTGCGCATTGCATCTTTAATCAAGGCGATTATCTTGACATCCGTAGGGACCTTTTCCTCAAAATCACCGGCAAACATACTCGCCTGGGGGATAACTACACTGTTAACCAGCTTTTTGTTATTTACCTCCGCTAAGCCAATGGAATTAGTCCCAAAATATACTCCTAAAGAATTCATGGCTGCTCTCCTGAAGTAGAGATGCGTTTCTTACTCCTTAACCAATTATCGATATCATCGCGGTCAAATCTCCAAACTCCCCCCACCTTCATTCCGGAGATCTTACCCTGGTTAAGCCAGTTGTATATAGTCTGCTTCTTTAATTTTAGGTATTCCGCTAACTCATCAATGTCTATCAGTCTGGCCATAAGTTTACTTTCTTTAGCTATAAACTACTGCGGATTTAATTAAAACATAATCTATATATTTTGTCAAGTGTTTTTTTATATAAACTTACTCAGACTTACTTAGATTAGAGATTTACCGAGGATAAAATGACTTTTGGCGGTATGACAACTACTATAAACTTACTTAGATTATAATGGACTTACGCGAAGAATTTAAGTCAAACTAGGGAGTATAAGTATAGTAAGCTTTGGCACTTACTTTACGGGTACCGGAGATGCCTGAACCCGGAGCAGAGACCGTTATTTCCACCTTATTAATTGAAGTAGGCAGATTAGGTTCGTTAAAATCGGGAAGAGCTGAGCCGGTTCTACGCATAGTCCTCATGTATGAACCTGTGGCTGGCCAATTAGCATCATCGTTCCTGCGCAGCTTATCCAGCGCGTAAATAACTCCAGCTTTGGCAGCGTATTGACTTTGAATCCGGCTGACTTCATGGTGGGTAAGACGTGCCTGGTTAAGTACAATCCTTAGAATAACAATGCCTAGGGTACAAACCACAATAATGGTTCCTAAGACAATAAAAAGAAGCACCCCTTTTCTGTTACGATTAGGCATCTTTTCTTAAAGAAATCCGATAATCATTGTTAATTTTGACTAAAATGACATGGCCTTCACGGGCAAGCCAGCCTAGACTCATTAACACATTATCAGGGGTGCGTTCAATCCCCTTAGTTAGGTCAGAAAAATTTACCTCCCCGTGCTGGTCCAGGTAATGCCAAATCTCTCCCGCAACGATCCCGATTTCAATTATCATTTTCTCTCCTTCTTCCTTTCTACCGGCTGGTAGGTTATGAATGTATTTTATAAACAAACACGGATAAGTCAACTACTTTATTTACCATTCGTTTTAATCCACTCAATCCGCTCCTGAGCAAATTTTGACTCCTCGGTCTTATACTTTGCGATTTTTCCATATATACCTAAGGCGGCCTTAAAATCTTCTTTATCTTCATAGAGCCTGGCGGCACGTAAAAGCGCGCGAGTTGATAACTGCGCGTTATCGCTGTAAACATCCGCGATTTTTAAATACATAGCAATTGCCGCATCCGATTCATCTTTAGCCTCATACACCTCCGCCAGGTTAAACTGGATATCGCTGGCATCCTTAAGATCGACCAACTCCAAAGCTTTCTGGAAGTAAAGTTTGGCTTGCTCATAGTCCTGCGCCTTGTAATAGCATTTAGCTATCCTGGGAAAAATCAAAACCCCTGAATCAGGATAAGTATTAAAGATCTGCTTACATTCGTTAATCGCCTCTTCTAATTTTTCCTGTTGGAAATAAATATCCGCTATAGCTAAAGCGGCATCCCTCTTTAATTCCCCCCTGGCCTGCTTAACCGCCATTCTAAAATAATCAATCGCCTGCTCAAACTTATTCTCATCCCGAAAAACCAGGCCCATGGCATATAGAGCATCACCTGACAGGCTGTTATCCGGAAAATCTTTTGCCAGGGAACTAAAATACCTGGCCGCCAGGTTCAAATCATTCAAGCGGTAATAATACTGGCCCAACCACCACATAATCTCCGGAGTAAGCTTCGAATCAGGGTATTTAACACGCAAGAGCTTAAAACGGCTGACTGCTTCATTCTCCTGCCCCAATTTATAATAACAATCGGCAATCTCATATTCAGCCTTTTGTAATAATTCAACCTCTTGAGGATATCGCTTCGGAATATCCTTAAAAATATTAAGCGCCTCATCAATCTTTCCTGAGTTAAGCAGGGACAAACCCAGCATAAAAATAGCCTGGCCGGAGAGACGGCTGCTTTTAAGCTCATTTTTAAACTTAGTTAAAGTTTCAGAGCTTGCCCCATAATCCTGCTTATAGAAATAGGCACTTCCTAAAGAATAGATCGCATCCTCAATAAATTTTGATTGCGGATAATTCTTTAAGAAAAGCTTGAATGAAGCAACTGCAGAGGAATAATCCGATCTCTTTAGCTGTGAAAGCCCGGTTTGATACAGAGCGTAATCCGCGGAAGATGAATTAGGGAATTGTTTCAAGATATTGGCGTAAACCTCCTGCGCCTTCAGGTAATCGCCTGCGGCCTGATAAGTGTCGCCAATCTGGCTAAACGCCCAAACCTTAGCAGCCGGATCAGCGCTTTTAGCGGCGATATCCTCAAATACAGCTATGCCGGATTTAACCTCACCTTGTTTTATATAAGCCAGGCCTAAATTGTAACGTAACTTATCGAGCAACTCATCCGCTGCGCCGGCTTGACTGCCCGCTTTAGCCATATCCTTCAGGCCATTCTCATATAACTTAACCGCCTGCGCATATTCGGCTAAATTGTAAAGCGCGTCAGCTTCACCCATATAAGCTTGAAGCCGGATTAATGGGTCGCTACTAACATCAATCAACTGCTGGTAGAGCTTTTTCGCTTCATAAACCCGGTTAGATTCCGACATTAACACTGCCTGGCCTAATAAAAAAATATCCAGGCTTTTCTTATCCAGGCTGCTTTGTTTGATATCGACAAAAATATCTTCCGCTTCATCATATCGTTTAAGTTTAAGGTAAGACCAACCCAACCCTAATTTAGCCAAGCCCCTAGCCTTCTCATCTTTGAAGGCCTGCGCTGATTTAAGATAATTCTTGGCTGCCTCATTAAGATTATCCAGATAATATTCGGACTCCGCCAGATAAAAATACAGGTACGGCAGACGAAGAGTATCATTAGCATAAAGCTTAAGCACAGATTTAATCTTATTCTTTAATTCCGCATACTCTTTGAGGTTATATAAACATTCAATTAGTTTAAAGGCAGCGTCTTTACTTTGCGGCTCACTAGGAAACCTCTCCAGCAAGCTTTTTAAGCTTTCTAAAGCTTGAGCGTATTTACCCATCTGTGAAAAAGACCATCCCAATGAATAATATGCCGCCGGAACATATGATGACTGTGGAAATTCATCAATTAATTTCTGGTAAAAAGCAGCGGCTTTTTCAAAATTGCTGCCTTTAAAGTGCAGCTCCGCCATCCAGAAATAAATTGCGTCTTTAAGATTGGCGGCTTTAGAATCAGCCAACAAGGCTTCAAGTGTATTTAATGCCTCAAGGTACCTGCCCTGATGAAAATAGCTTTGGCCTGTCAGAAGGAACACTTCGCTTGTTTTGACTGAATCCGGAAATTCTTTTTTAAACCTTTCCAACATCTCCAAAGCAACATCATAAAAACCATCCTCGTAGGCTTTTTTAGCCATAAAGAGCAACTCTGCCTCCTTACGGCTTTGGCTATCGGAGGCCAAACCCTGCCTGTCCGGCAGGCTGGCGTTGCCCTCTGGCTTGGGAGCCTCCTGGGCAAACCCAAATGAACTTAAAAACAAAACTAAAATTAAACCCCCGGCTATCGCTCTTTTCATTTTCCCATTAAAGCTTCTTTAAGAAACTTGGCAGTAAAAGACTTATCAATTTTTATCAGCTCTTCCGGACTGCAGGAGGCAATGAGCTCCCCGCCCTTATCCCCGCCCTCCGGCCCCAGGTCAATAATAAAATCGGCGCATTTAATTACCTCTAAATTATGCTCAACCACTACAACGGTATTTTTACGCTCAACTAATTTCTGCAATACGGATATCAACCTGGCTACGTCGGCAAAATGTAAACCCGTAGTAGGCTCATCCAGAAGATAGAGGGTTTTGCCGGTTGAGCGTTTGCATAATTCAGAAGAAAGCTTAATCCTCTGCGCCTCCCCTCCGGAAAGGGTAGTAGCGCTCTGGCCCAGTTGAATATAGCCTAACCCCACATCATTTAAATATTCAAAAGTATTTCTTATTCTTGGAATATTATTAAACAGCTCCAGGGCCTCCTCAATAGTCATCTCCAAAACATCCGCGATAGACTTACCTTTATATTTTACCTCTAAAGTCGCGTTATTAAACCTTAGCCCTTTGCACAACTCGCACTTTACATACACATCAGGTAAAAAATGCATCTCGATTTTCTTTATTCCGTCACCTCCGCAGGCTTCGCAACGGCCGCCTTTAACATTGAATGAAAATCTCCCCGGCCTATAACCACGCTGGCGTGCCTCCGGAAGCTGAGCGAATAAATCTCTTATATGAGCAAATACCCCGGTGTAAGTTGCCGGGTTTGAACGCGGTGTCCTGCCAATCGGCTGTTGGTCAACAACAATCACCTGGTCAATCTCCTGCGTTCCGCTTATTGTTTTAAATGCACCGGGTTTTACTTTGGATTTATATATCCTCTGGGCCAACGCGGGATAAAGTATATCCGTAATTAGAGTAGATTTACCTGATCCAGATACTCCGGTTACACAGATAAGGGTGCCTAAAGGAAAACGCAAATCAATATTTTTAAGGTTATGTTCACTTGCCCCTTTTATCTCAATATATTTATTCTCCCGCCAGGGACGCCTGTTTGCAGGAGGCTGAATCGAAAGCTCCTTACGAAGATATTTGGCAGTTAAGGAATCCTTGCTTTTTAGAAGCTCCTCTTTATTACCTGAGAAAATAACCTTGCCGCCATGCCTGCCTGCCCCGGGTCCTAAATCCACAATATGATCCGCGCTTAAAATAGTAGCCTGATCATGCTCAACAACCACCAGGGTATTTCCTAAATCCCGCAGGGCCTTTAAGGTAGACAACAACTTTTCATTATCCCTCTGATGCAAACCAATACTGGGTTCATCCAAAACATATAAAACCCCTACCAGCCCGGAACCAACCTGTGTAGCTAAGCGTATTCTTTGCGCTTCCCCACCGGACAAGGTCGAGCTTTTGCGGTCCAGGGTTAAATAATCCAGGCCGACATCCACGCAGAATTTTAATTTCTGGGTTATCTCTTTTAATGCCTGGTAACTGATTAATTTTTCTTTTTCCGTTAATTTCAACCCGGAAAAGAAGCTTATCGCTTCTTTTATAGACATGAGGGTAATCTCCCAGATGTTCTTCTGATTGATCCTCACGGATAAACTTTCCGGCTTAAGCCTGGCGCCTTTACATGCCGGACAGGGAAGGCTGGACATAAATTTACTGATCTCTTCTTTAAGATAATCACTGTCTGTCTGATTGAACAGCCTTTCTAAATGATGAATAACCCCCTCATACGGCTTACTGCCGATTACCTCATCTGAACCGTAAAGGATCGCTTTCTGGATAGGCCGGGGTAATTTCTTAAAAGGCTCATCCAGGGAAAACCCCAGGCGAGCACTCAGTTCCCGTATCAACCAACGATAATAAAGAATGTAACCTCTGCCTCCGCGTTTCCAAGGCTCAAGACAGCCGGCGTTAATACTTTTATTTTTATCGGGGATAATTAAATCCGGGTCAAATTCAAGTTTAATACCTAAGCCGTTACATTCGGGGCAAGCCCCGTAGGGTGAATTAAAAGAAAAATTTCGCGGGCTGACCTCCGCATAACTTATTCCGCAATTAGCGCAGGCATACTGTTCGCTAAAAACGAGTTCGTGAGTTCGTGAGTTCGTGAGTTCGTGAGTTTGCAAATTAGAACCGGATGGCTCGCGGACCCGAGAACCCGCGGACAAAATAATCACCGTCCCCTTACCTACTTTAAGGGCAGTCTCAATAGAATCCGTAAGCCGTTTTAAAACATCCGGCTTTACATTCAAACGATCAACCACTACTTCTATATTGTGGATTTTATACTTAGCTAATTTTATCTCCGCAGGCAACTCATAGATTTTGCCGTCTACCCTGGCACGCACAAACCCGGATTTCTGAATCTGCGAAAAGATCTCTCTATGTACTCCTTTTTTACCCTGGATTATCCCCGCGAGAATTTGGATATCGCTGTTCGCCTGGGAGAGCATAATTGATTCAACTATCTCCTGCGCACTTTGGCTTTGGATCAGCTGGCCACATTTATAACAATGAACCTTGCCTATCCTGGCGAACAATAACCTCAAATAGTCGTAAATTTCTGTTTGCGTAGCAACAGTTGAACGGGGGTTGCCGCCTGCGGAGCGTTGTTCAATAGCAATCGCAGGAGATAAACCGGAGATAAAATCAACATCCGGTTTCTGTAACTGCTCAAGGAACTGCCTAGCATAACTAGAGAGACTCTCTACAAACCTGCGTTGGCCTTCGGCATAAATCGTGTCAAACGCAAGGCTGGATTTTCCGGATCCCGATAAACCGGTTATAACAATCAGCTTATTACGCGGCAAATCCAGGTTGATGTTTTTAAGATTGTGCTCTTTTGCTCCGCGGATAACTATATTTTCGCTTTTCATTTAAGTAAGTAATACTCTCCTTTTGGGTCAAGTTGTTTAACTAAAAGCAAATATCTCTTCGCCTGCTCTGCCTGGCCGGTTTTGTTATAAAGGACGGCCAATTGCATGACATTTTCTTTAAAAAAATGGTTCTGGCTGTAACTTAACTGGCTAAACTCAATGGCCTTGTTAAAATCACCTAGTTTAGCATAACATAAACTCATAGAATAGTTACTAAAAAAACTTCTGCTTAATATCAGCTGATAATACCCTATCGCTTCCTTAGCCTGGCCGCAAGCAAGATAATACTGGCCCCAGGCTACATTTACAACTGGAGTGTCCGCGTAATATTTCTCAAGTTTTTTTATTGCTGTATAAGCCTTTTTGAGATCTCCAGAATCTATATACGCGGTAGCCAGGTTTCTCAAAATAATACTATCCGGGGGCAAAAATCGCAAAGCCCTCTCGTAAAAAGTTACATCATTGCGCCAATAAACCCTATTACCCACCACTAAACCTCCCAGGATCGCCGCGCAGACGCATATGATCAATTTACCTTTTTTATTTAACAAACATAAATACGCGAAAATTACGCAGAACCCAATACTGGGCAAATAAAGCCAGCTTTCCGCCATGAGCGCTCTTTCCAAAGCCGGATAAGCATTAAAATAAAAATAAACCGGTATAATCCCCAGCAAGAACCAAGCAGATCCAAAGATAAACACCGCAGGCAATTGTTTAATCTTTTTCCATTTCAATATCACGGCCAATATCAGGATTATCCCTAAGATAGATAAAAACATCACCAGAGGATTTAGTTGTCCGATCAAAGCAGCAGAATGAAACATGCGCAGATTTACCGGCCAAAACAACAATAGGATATAGTTACAGATTATATTAAGAAAGTTGATTGGCAGCAACGCCGCATTAATATAATTCATATGAGCTGCCAGCCCGCTAGGCCCAAAAATAATACACCTTACTACTAAATAAGCTGCCGATAAAACAAAAAAAGCGTATAAGTACTTAAATCTGGCAGCACCCTTGCTTGAAAAAGAGCTAATGAGTATTAAGAAAATTATTACAAGCAACGCGTTTTCCCGGCTCAAAAGCGCAAAGGCTGCCGCAAAGATACTAAAAAAATACAATAAATAGTTTTTTGACTCCAGGAATTTTAAAAATAAGACGCAGCAGGCCAGAATAAAAAAAGCGCTCAGCAGGTCGCCTCTGGCTGAAATATATGCCACCGAAGAGATATGCACCGGATGGACTAAAAACAAAATACTGCTTGAAGCAGCAAGTAACCTATGGTTAAAGATCAAATTCAGCAGATAAAATACCAGGATGGAATTAAGCAGGTGTAATAGTATATTACTAAACCTGAAACCCGCCGGTTTAAGGCCCCAAAGATTATAATCCAGATAATACGAAAGCATCTGCAGCGGCCGGTACATCCGGTCATAAGGCTGCGCCCCGGTCCAATAATCATATATTCCGGATTTAAAAACATTGGGCAGAAGCTGGCCGGATTTAATCAGAGGGTTAGCCTCAACCAAAACCTTATCATCAAAGACGAACCCGTTATGCAGGTAGCCGGCGTAAATAACCAGACAGATACAAGTTAAAACCAGTAAGAAAAACTTATTCATTGTTAAATTATAACATAGAAAAAACATTAGGGGACGTTTCTATTTTTCAAATCTTTAAATAGGAAAAAATAGAAACGTCCCCTGATTTTCAAAAGCCGGAAAAATTACTTCTTTTTCTTCTTTCCGCCTCTTTTCATCTTAGCGCAAGAAACATCGCCCTTCTTATCCAAGAAGTAAAGATAGCCTACTTTTCTTTTGATACCGCACTTGGCTACCTTCTTGGGGTTACCTCCCTTTTTAGAGCCTCTGGCCATCTTGGCGCAAGAGACATCACCCTGCTTGTCAATATAATAGAGATAACCTTTTTCCCTCTTTACTCCTACTTTCAGTACTTTGTCTGCCATTTTTTGATTCACCCCCTTTCATATGTTAATTACGTGCCGATTTTTATCGGCTGTAAAATTTGTTTTAAGGTCGCGATTGCCGAGAGCACCGCCAAAAAGCTAGTCTTGGGATTCTGCGGATGCAGGATATTCTCGGTACGCGTAAAAATCTTAGCTGCCTTAGATTCAATCTCGATTTCGTGGATATTTTTATTAACCTTTGGGTCGGCAATTATGCGTACACGGGTTTTGCGCATGCCTATCCCGGCTAACCCCAGGACCGCCGCGACATTGACATTCTGCGGAAAATATTTTACCGCCTGAGCCGCGCTGCCGTTAAACAACAGTTTGTCGTGTTTTAAACCCGTAAGCTTAAAATGTTTCGAAACATACTCCACACCGCCAAACGCGTTAGGGTGTTTGCGCGTAGTCAAAATTACCTTGCGTACTCCCGCAATATTTGCCGCCTTTAAAGCATCTATCCCGGAGATAGCTCCGCTGGGGAAATAAACCATCGCGCTATGCTTGCGGGTTAACTCATATAACTGGTCTAAGTGCCCGACCATCCCGCCTACACTCATAACCATAACTTTGCGTCCGCTGGACAATGCTCGCGAAGCAATCTCCCAAGAAGCCCTGGCGGAAGATGCCTCGATTACCAGATCTGAACACTTAATTAAAGCATTTAAATTACCCACGCACAATTTTATACCCCGGGTTAACTTTCTGGAAAGCGCTTGGGCTTTTTGCGGTTTTATATCATAAAGAGCCACCAGGCAAGCATCCTTACACAAACTGGTAACTATCTCCTTCGATAAAGAGCTGCCGATTGCCCCGCAACCCACAATTCCGATTTTAAGCCGCTTGCGCTGATTCATTTTAGGCACAACCAATAGTTGTATTATCAATAAGCCTGGTCTTACCAATTCTAACTGCCAGGGCAATTAAACTTCCCGGTTTAACTTTTTTTACTGCGCTTAGCTGCTCCGGGTCAACAATCACGAGATAATCAATTTTAGCCTGCTTATTCTTTTCAATGAGCTGTTTCATCCTGCTTATTATTCTAGCGGCATCACGCTGGCCGTTAATGATTAAGGCCTCCGCCAACTGCAGGGATTTGAATAAAACTGCCGCGCCGGCCCTTTCATTTTTGCTTAAGTAGGCGTTACGCGAACTTAACGCTAATCCGTCTTTTTCACGTACAGTAGGCAGGACTTTTACTTTTACCGAAAAGTTTAGATCTTTAACCATCCTGGAAATAAGAATTGCCTGCTGGGCATCTTTTTGCCCAAGGTAAAGTGTATCCGGCTGGATGATATTAAGCAGTTTAGCCACGACAGTCGCCACACCGCGAAAATGGCCGGGACGGCTTGAACCACAAAGAAGATCGCTTAAACCTTCAACGCTAACAAAGGTAGAATAACCTTCTGGATACATATCTTTTTTATCCGGCAGGAATACAAAATCCACGCCAAGCTGGCGGCAAAGCTCAAGATCTTTCTTAAGCCGACGGGGATATTTTTTAAAATCCTCACCCTCTCCAAATTGCGCGGGATTTACAAAAATACTCACTACTACCGCATCATTTTCTTTACGCGCCTGCTTGATCAAGCTGAAATGCCCGGCGTGTAATGCCCCCATTGTGGGCACAAAACCTATTCTTCTTTTAAGCCTCCTGGCCTTTTCTGTCGCAATACTTAATTTTCCGAGATCAGGGATAAATCTCATATGACCTCCATTAATGGCTTAATCACAAAATCCCGCTTAAACATCCGCGGATGCGGGATACTCAGTGTTTTGCTCACTTTTACCCTGTCCGCATAAAGCAAGATATCTAAATCAATAGCCCTAGGCCCAAAGCGTACTGTTTTCATTCTTCCAAGTTGATTTTCAATTTCTTTTAATTTTTTAAGCAAAATAAGGGGGGATAATTTTGTATCTATTTTTAACGCGGCATTCAAAAACTTACCCTGCCCGGCCGGGCCGCCTACAGGTAAACTTTCAATCACGCTGGATCTTTTAAGTACGCGGGTATTTTGCAATGCGTTAATCTTTTTAGTAGCCAGTTTTATATTCCTTTTACGATTACCCAAATTTGAGCCTACTCCAAGATAGCAAATCGTCATTAAGATATCTTCTTGATACGTTCCAAAGCTTCGCTTATGCGTTCTTTTGATACGGTAAGTGCCATACGAATATAGCCTTCGCCATATTTGCCAAAACCTACTCCGGGAGTAGCTACAATATCAGCCTCTTTAAGCAATTTGGCGGCAAAACTTATGGAATCCGTTTTAGCGGGAATCTTTATCCAGACGTAAAAGGTAGCTTTTGGTTTTATGGCTTTCCAACCCAGAGCAGTAAGCCCATCAACCAGAATATCCCGCCTCTGCTGATAGATCCCGCACATAGATTTTACATAATCCTGCGGGCCTCCAAGAGCGGCAACCCCCGCTAACTGAATCGCGGAAAATATTCCAGAATCAATGTTAGACTTTACCTTAGCCAAAGCGGAGATTAACTGCGCGTTCCCGCTTGCCCAGCCGATACGCCAGCCGGTCATATTGTAAGTCTTCGACAAAGAATGAAATTCGATCACTGTTTCTCTTGCGCCCGGAAACTCCAAAAGGCTGCGCGCTTTATAACCATCATAGGTCATTTCAGAATAAGCTAAGTCCGAAATAATGATAATTTTATTCCTGACGGAAAATTCAATAAGTTCGCGGTAAAAATCATCACTGGCGCAGGCATTCGTGGGATTATTGGGATAATTAACGAAAATGATTTTGGCTTTTTTACACGCTGAGCGCGGAATTTTCTTTAAATCAGGAAGGAAATTATTTTGTTCCAATAAAGGCATGATATGAGGAGAACCTCCTGCCAATATCGTGCCGCCTTTATATGGAGGATAACATGGATCAGGAATAAGGGAAATATCTCCGGGATTTAAAAAAGCCAGGGGAAAATGCGCGATACCTTCTTTTGAGCCGATCAACGGTAAAATTTCCGTATCCGGGCTTAAATTAACATTAAACCTGCGTTTGTACCAATCTTGAATTGCCTGGCGTAAAACAGGCATCCCTTGATCCAGGGCATAACGGTGATTAGCCGGATCAAGGCTGGCCTTATACAAAGCTTCAATGATGAATTTAGGGGTAGGTTGATCCGGGTCGCCGATCCCCAAATCGATGATATCCCGTCCCTCTTTAGCCGCCTGGCGCTTAGCTTTATCAATCTCCAAAAATAGATAAGGCGGCAACGACTGTAATTTCTTTGAAAATTTAAACATATTTTACTTTACTCCCCCTACATTCTACCTACTAACTACTACCTACTGCTTTAATACATCCTGCATAGAATAAAGCCCGGGTGGTTTTTGAAAAATCCATTTAGCCGCTTTTAAGGCGCCTACAACAAACAGGTCGCGCGAATGCGCCTGGTGTTTAATTTCGATACGTTCGGAATTACCGCAAAAAACTATTTCATGATCGCCAAAAATATCTCCTAGCCGGATAGAATGCGTGGGAATCTCTTTTTTAGTAACCTGCGTAATAAGCTCAGCGAATTTCTTTGCTGTACCGCTGGGAGCGTCTTTTTTACCCTTGTGATGCGCTTCGATAATTTCAATACTATAATCCGGCCCAAGCTTCCTGGCTATTTCAGGGAGAATGGAAAACAAAACATTTACCCCTATAGACATATTCGGAGAGAAAACTATCGGCACAATTTTGGCAATCTCCTCTACTTTATTCTTTTGCGCGTCGCTTAAACCCGTAGTTCCCAGGACAAGAGCCTTCCTGTATTTAGCAACATAATCTAAATGCTCATCAGTTGCCTCAGGTAAAGTAAAATCCACTAAAACATCAACCAGGAATAAACCGTCCATATTTGATGAAACTCTTAATTTACCCAGTTCTTTGCCGATTAAAGGAGTGCCTTTTTTCTCCAGCGCCAAGGCTACCTCTAAATCTTTATCATAGCCGGCAAGCTCGAAAATCCGCCTGCCCATTTTTCCGCAAGCGCCAGTAATTCCTAATTTAATCATCCTAACTCCTTTTTCTTAAAACTGTCATTGCGTACCCACAGAAATGGAACAATCCCTGTTTCAGAGATTGCTTCCCCGCCACAAATCTTGACGGGTCGCAATGACGTTATTACAATAAACCATAATCCTTGAGTGCTTTTTTAAGCTTCCCTAAGTTATCCGCTGACATCTCGCACATTGGCAAACGCAGGTCCGGCTCGCACATCCCTAATAAGCCCATCGCGGTCTTAATCGGGATAGGATTAGTTTCAATAAATAAAACTTTAATCAAGGGTAGCAATTTATAATGCAAGTTTTGAGCTTTTTTAATATTACCTTTTTCAAATGCGCCGACTAAATCCGCGACATCACGCGGCACAATATTAGCTGCTACAGAAATAACCCCGGAGCCTCCTATGCTTAAAACAGGCAAAGTAAGAGAATCATCTCCGGATATCAGCTGAAAACCCGCAGGACAAAGCGCTTTAATGCGCGACATCTGATCCAGATTCCCTGAAGCTTCTTTTACCGCCACGATATTCTTACAATCTTTCGCTAAAGAGGCGATTGTCTCAGGCTCAATATTTACTCCTGTACGGCTGGCAATATTATAAAGAACAATTGGAATTTTAACTGACTGAGCAATGGCTTTAAAATGCCTGTATAAACCTATCTGGGTCGGCCGGTTATAATATGGAGAAACCTGCAAAGACGCATCGGCACCGGCACTGGCTGCCTGCCTGGTAAGCATTATCGCTTCTTCGGTAGAATTCGATCCTGTGCCGGCGATTACCGGCACCCTTTTATTCACCTGCTCGATAGTAAGCTCAATCACCTTCTCGTGTTCATCAAAAGTCAAAGTTCCCGATTCCCCGGTTGATCCGCATGGAACAATAGCACTAGAGCCGTTTTTAATCTGGAAATCGATCGACTCCCTTAATTTATTTTCATCAACCTTACCATTATGAAAAGGCGTGACTATGGCTACGATCGAGCCTTTAAACATGTCCCCCTCCTTACAGGGTGTTTACCAACACCCTCTGTAAACTATTTTTGCGCTGCCTTCTAACCAAACGTTTTTAAATTTACCCTGGATTTTATTAAAATAAACCTTTAGAGTTTCACCGCTTTGTGTTTTTACTTTAACTAAATTATTTAAATTATTTTTTAAAGCAAAAATAATCCCGCTGGCGGCGCAACCTGTCCCGCAAGCCAGGGTTTCACCCTCAACTCCTCTTTCATAAGTACGCACGCGGATAAGATTATCTTTTTTTACTTCCACAAAATTAACATTTGTCCCGTCCGGAGAAAATCTATCATGCCGCCTTATCATTCTGCCGATGCCGTCAACATCAATTTTATCCAGCCCGCGCACAAAAACCACAACATGAGGCACGCCGGTATTAATAAAATTTACTTTAATCAGGCGGCCGTTTACCTTTATAGGGATATCTAATTTAATCTTTTTAGGATCAGTAAGCTGGATCTTCACCTGGTTGCCAGAGACCTGGGCGTTAATTAATCCGGCCGGTGTAAGCATTGCAGCTTTTTTCTCACCGCTAATTAAAGCAATACAACGGGCTCCATTACCACACATTTCCGCTTCTGAACCATCCGCGTTAAAGATACGCATATTCAAATCTGCATTCTTAGCCTTACCAATTAACAGAACGCCATCAGCCCCTATGCCGAATTTTCTATCACATAATACTTTAGCCAACGCGGATAAATTACCTGCAGGCTTTTTGTCAATAACCACAAAATCATTGCCCGCAGCAACCATTTTAATAAATTTGATCTTCATATTATTTTTGCCTTTAAAACAGCTGTTCATTACGAATTAAATCTGCGTAAGTTTCTCTTTTCCTGATTACGGCTACCCTATCCTTATCTACCAGAACCTCAGCAGCCCTAAGTCGCGAATTATAATTACTGGACATGCTGAATCCATAAGCTCCAGCGCTCATCACCGCTAAATAATCACCCTCCTTGACATTAGCGATTAGGCGATCCTTTGCCAGAAAATCCCCGCTTTCGCAAATCGGGCCGACTACATCCGCTTTTTCTTTCTTAGAAATTTTGCGCAAGGGGAGAATATTATGATATGCCCCGTAAAGTGCCGGACGGATAAGATCATTCATCCCCCCATCTACAATAATAAATTTTTTCTTTGGAGTATTCTTGATATATAAAACTTTCGTAACCAAAATCCCGGCATTGCCGACAATGAACCTTCCCGGCTCCATAATTATCTTTAAACCTGTTTTCTTTAAGAAAGGAGTTATTTCAGCGGCATAAACCTGGGCAGTCTGGGGAACTTCATTATCATAAATAATTCCTAAGCCCCCTCCAATATTCAAATATTCAAGTTTAATATTTTTTGATTCCAACTTATTGATAAAATCCGTTACTTTTTTAACCGCTGAGACAAAAGGAGCACTTTCGGTAATCTGCGAACCAATATGAATATGCAAACCGCAAATTTTCACGTTCTTGAATTTACTGCGCAGAAGCAGTATTTTATAAGCATTATTAAAATCAATACCGAACTTATTGGTGATCTTTCCGGTGCTGATAAATTTATGAGTCTTGGCTTCTACGTCAGGATTTATGCGGATAGCTACGCGGGTAATCTTACCCAGCGAGCGGCCGATACGATCAATATTCCTTAACTCCGGAAGCGATTCCACATTAAAGAAAAGTATCCCCTTGGTGATCGCCGTAGCAATCTCCGTTTCGGTTTTTCCTACTGAAGCATAAACAATTTTATTAGCCGGGCATCCCGCTTCTAAGGCGCGGAAAAGCTCTCCGCCTGAAACAATATCCAAACCCGCGCCCTTATCAACCAAAGCCTTAAGGATAGCGAGGTTGGAATTAGCTTTTACGGAATAGCAGATAAGCGGCTCAACCGACCAAAAAGCTTTGCGCAATTTGATATAATGGTCAATGAGAGTTTTGTAGCTATAGATATGCAGAGGAGTGCCAAAACGGCTAGCCAAATCCTGAACTTTTAGCTCTTCGCAATATAACTGATTATTTTTGTAGTTGAAATCGTGCATTTTATTTGTGTCTGTCCTGTCTTGTTTTCGCAGGGACGCTCGTTTGCCCCGGCGTGGCAAACTTCGCTCGGGTTTCGCCTCGCTCTGCCTACTTCGTATTTAGCCGGGCAACCTTGCCCGCTCGGCCTGCAAACGCCCTGCTCAAATCAAGCCAGGCAAGCCACAGCCTATTATTTGATTCTTATCTTAATCTTCTGTTCCAAATAACTAACTGCTGCTTAACCAACCCTGGATTTGTGCTGCCGAAAGATTTTTTAAGGTTGACTGATGCCCAGGCGTTAAGTATGTTTTTTACATCCGCATTAAGCTTTAGAGAATACTTCTTCAACTCCTTCTCGCTTAAAGAGGATATTTGCTTACCTTTATCCAGGCAATCTCTGACCATTCTGCCTACAATATCATGCGCCTGCCGATAAGAAACACCTCTCTTAATCAAATACTCTACAATATCAACTGAAAATAAAGATTCATCTTTAACTTTAGCGGCAATCGCTTCTTTCTCAATTACAATATTGCCAAAAAGCGCCATAAAAATCTCTAAAATATCCTTAATCGCGTCTATGGCGTCAAAAAGCGGAGGTTTATCCAACTGCATATCCCGATTGTAGGATGTAGGCAGCCCCTTCATTAACATGATCACACTGGAAAGATCCCCCTGAATTTTACCCACTGAGCCGCGAATCAACTCTAATATATCCGGGTTCTTCTTATGCGGCATAATACTGGAGCCGGTGCAAAATGAGAAATCAATATCAATAAAATTGAATTCTTTTGTCGACCAAAGGATCAAGTCTTCGGCTATGCGCGATAAATGCACGGAAAGCACGGCTAAATCCGCCAGCACTTCAATTATATAATCCCGGTCACTTACTGAATCAATGCTATTGGCAGTTGTGCTGTCAAACTTAAGCTCCTTTTTCACAAAATCCCGGTTGATATTCAACCCTGTACCGGAGAACGCGCAGGAACCCAGCGGCATGGAATTAATTCTTTTCCTGGCATCAAGCAATCTCTGCTTGTCTCTTTCCAGCGCCTCTACATATGCCAATAAATGATGCGCCAAAAGCACGCATTGGGCAATCTGCATATGTGTATAGCCCGGAATAACCACCTTAGAGTTGGCGGCGGCGAATTTCAGTATAGCCTTCTGCAGATGAGTGGTAAACTCAACTAAATTATCAATCTCGCTTTTTAAATACATTCTGACATCCAGGGCAATCTGGTCATTTCTTGATCTAGCAGTATGCAGCTTATGCGCTGGCTCGCCGATTTTCTTATTTAAAAGCTCCTGAATATTGGAATGGATATCCTCCGCGGAGGGATCGAACTTAAATTTTCCACTGATTACATCCTTAAGTATCAAACTCAAACCTTTGACAATCTGCCGACTGTCTTTTTGAGGAATAATTCTCTGTTTAGCCAGCATCTTGGCATGGGCAATACTGCCTAAGATATCATACTTAGCCAATCTCTGGTCAAAGGCTATTGATGAAGTAAATTTATCAGTCAATGCATTT
>Ga0182027_10003633_pt1 | contig 24300 bp, 18 predicted proteins | sample 712E1DmetaG_FD_121300 | JGI IMG/M metagenome (GOLD analysis project Ga0182027, IMG submission 121300) | Permafrost microbial communities from Stordalen Mire, Sweden - 712E1D metaG (Illumina Assembly) | ecosystem: Environmental > Terrestrial > Soil > Wetlands > Permafrost | place: Sweden... | reverse complement strand
GCTCGTCGAAAAGGAAGTCACCACCCCCGACTACTATCCCCTCTCCCTCAACGCCCTCATCAACGCCTGCAACCAGCGCTCCAACCGCGAGCCCGTCATGAACCTCGACGAGGAAGACGTCCGCCTGGCCCTGCGCGGTCTTGAAGACAAGCATCTGGCCGGCCGCGCCCGCTCCGCCGATGGCCGCGTCACCAAGTACGAACACTGGCTCGGCGAGGCCTTCAACTTCAGCCGCGCGGAGACAGCTCTCCTCGGCGTGCTTCTTCTTCGCGGCCCGCAAACCCCCGGCGAGCTCCGCGGCCGCACAGAGCGCCTGCATGTTTTTGATGAAATTTCAGACGTTCTCGCCGGCATCCAAAAGCTGATGGACCGCGACCCATCCCTGGCCGCCATCCTTCCGCGCCAGCCCGGCACCAAGGAAGCCCGCTACGCCCACCTGCTCTCCGGCCCCATCGAGAGTATTCAATTCACTCCCGCCGAATCTGCCTCAGCCCACGAGCCCGCCGCGGCCGGCAGCGCCTTCCAGCAGCGCTTCGAAACCATCGAAGCCACCGTTGAAGAACTTCGCCAGCAGATCGCCGCCCTCAATCAGAAGATCGACAGCCTCTTAGGCTAAGCGCCCCGCATCACCCGCCCACCGGCCCGCTGATGCGCTGATGATAGTTGTAGACCAGCAGGGTCAGGATTCCGAACAGCATCGCCACAAGGGCCAGCGGCGCGCCGTAGGGATAACCCTCCGTCAGCGCAAACCGGATCAGGATGATCGACACGATGAACGCCGCGTTGCGAAACACCATCTCGTATTTTCCCGACACGGCCAGCGACAGAATCAGGATCAGCACATCGGTGAAGATCATCACCGTGAACACGTCGTTATAGAAGTTAGTCGCGGTCTCGATCGTGCCCTGTCGGGTCAGCGCCATCCTGCCAACGGCAAAGCCAAGCAGGCCCAGGTTGTAGACGGCCATGGCGATCAGCAGCGTAGCCAGGCCGGCGGCCACCACCCTCTTCTGCGCAATGAACCGCAGCGTTCCCCGCGTCGGCATCGAAGTCACCGAGGCCCCCGTACGCATTTGAGCCACGTGCTGAAACACCGTCACCAGAAAGAACATCAGGAATCCTGCCCACATATCCATGAACAACGGCAGCGACTCCAGCGTGAGCTTCTGCCCGATCACCAGGTCCCCGGCTTTGCCGATGTCCCGGAAAACATCGCGAATAAAGATCAGCGAAACGATCTCGTACTGGCTCGCAATCGAGCGCGTTGTCGAGGCAGGCAGCGCCGCAATCAGCACCAGCACCTCGTAGAACAGGATGAAGTTGAACGGCGTCGAAATCGCCGTAAGATAGTTCTGGCCGGCCTCGGCAATCAGCAGCGGTGGATGCGCAAGCGTCCGAGCCAGAAAAATCAGCAGCAGGTGAATCACGAAACCAGCAATGCTCAGCCGAATGGCCAACTGCCTCATTGCCGTCCTGTTGGCTTCCGAGAAGATCAGGTCATGCGCGGAATCGAGCCACTGCCATGCACGTGCGAACCCGCTCCCGGCGTCCCGTTCGGATTCAATGCGCTCGTTTGCCATAACGTCTCTCGCTGCGTATGGGTAGCTTACCCTACCCGGATGTCGCGAGATATGCATTTTCCGTTGCCAAACTCTATGGAGCGTGCATACAATTTCGCTGTAAATGTTTTCAGGAGATTCACGCTATGCGCCTTTCCGCCCCACTTTCTGTTGCTGTTCTTGCCTTGACCGCCATCACCGCCGCCGCGCAAACCGCTCCCAAGCCCTCGGCTTCTAATGCGCACCCGGCCAAGACCCACGCCGCATCTCAGATCATCGCCGCCACACCGCCCATGGGCTGGAATAGTTGGAACTTCTTTGCCGAAAGAGTAGCCGACAAAGATATTCGCGCAGCCGCCGACCAGCTTGTCTCCACCGGCATGAAAGACGCCGGCTACAACTACATCAACATCGACGACACCTGGGAAGCCGAGCGCGACGCGAGCGGTGTTCTCCACACCAACAACAAGTTCCCCGACATGAAGGCGCTCGCCGACTACGTCCACTCCAAGGGCCTCAAGATCGGTATCTACTCCGGCCCCGGCTCCAAAACCTGCGGAGGCTACGCGGCCACGCTCGACCACGAGGCCCAGGATGCGAATATGTACGCTGCCTGGGGTATCGACTACCTCAAGTACGACCTCTGCAGCTTCATTCCGGACGTGATGCAGAAGCAGGCGCCCAACGACGAGGCCGCGCAGATGCGTCTCATGGTGGCCGCCTACGTCAAGATGGGCAATGCCCTCAAGGCCAGCGGCCGTCCCATCGTCTACTCGCTTTGCCAGTACGGTTGGGATTCCCCCTGGGAGTGGGCCCCCGCACTCGGTGGCAACCTCTGGCGCACAACAGGCGACGTCGAGGCCAACTGGGGGAGCATCGTCGACATCATCAACCAGAATGCGGGCCTGGCCAAATACGCCGGTCCCGGACACTGGAACGATCCCGACATGTTGGAGGTTGGCAACGGCAAGCTGACTCTGGCCGAGAACCGCGCCCACTTCTCCATGTGGGCCATCCTCGCCGCGCCTCTCCTCGCCGGCAACGACCTGCCCAACATGAAGCCCGAGATCAAAGCCATCCTCACCAACAAAGATGTCATCGCCATCGATCAGGACAAACTGGGCAAGCAGGGAATTCGCGCTTACGTCGACGGCGAAGTCGAAGTCTGGACCCGGCCTCTCTCCGGTGGGGCGCTCGCCATCGCCGTCCTCAACGTCGGCTCCGACCGTGTCGCTACTCACCCCTTCCACCTCAGTCTCGCCAAGCTGGGCCTCAAGGGTCCCGAAGCCGGCAAAGACCTCTGGACCGGCAAAGACGTCACCCTCAACGACAACCAGTCCATCGAACTGCCCAGCCACGACATCCTGCTGGTAAAAATCGCCGCGCCCAAATAAACGAATCGAGCGCAACAAACGAAGCAGATTCAGTAGAAAGAACGGGTGCCCAGGTCCCGATTTTGGGATCTGGGATTCCAAAATTTCACCCAACAAAAATCGGGTGCCCCACCTTCACCGTGGCTTCATCGCGGTTAAGGTGGGATAGATCCACCTATCTCTAGCTTTTTATAAAACCCGGAACCTCGTAATCAGACCCGCCCCAAGCAAACCCCAAACCACCCACGCTCATCCGTCCAGCTTCCAGCCGCCCTAAACCCAGCCTCAGCCAGCAGCGCCTCCGCCTGCCCGACCCGGTACTTGTAGCTGTTCTCCGTATGAATCGTCTCGCCCTCGGCGAACTCCACATCCAGCCCCAGCGCCGCCAGCCTTACCGTCTGCCGTACCCGGCTCTCCAGATGCATCTCGATCCTCGACTCCGCCTCATTCCAAATCACCCGATGCTCAAAGCTCTCCAGATAAAAATCCGCCCCCAGCTCCCGGTTCAGACGGGTCAACAGGTTCAGATTAAAGTCCGCCGTCACCCCCGCAAAATCGTCGTAAGCAGCCAGCAGCGTCCCCTCGTCTTTGACCAGGTCCACACCCAGCAGCAGTCCGTCGCCCGTTTTCAGCCCAGCCCGCACGCGCCGCAGCAGCCGCATCGCCTCCGGCGGATCGAAGTTCCCAATACTCGACCCGATATACAACACCAGACGCCGCTCGCCCGCGTCTGCTGCTTCAAGTTCCAGCCCGTGCCCATGCGTGTAGTCCATCACCCGCGGAACCACTTCAACCCCGGCGATTTCCCGCTCGATCCGATCCCGCGCAGCAGCCAGCGCGCTCGCCGAAACATCCACCGGCTCGTAAACCACCGTCCCCTGCCGCTCCACCGCCGCCTTCAGCAGCAGCCGCGTCTTGTCCGCCGACCCCGCTCCCAGCTCCGTAATCCGCAGCCGAGCCCCATTCGCGGTCCGCGTAATCATCGTCTCCGCGTGCGCCGCCAGAATCCCGCGCTCGGTCCGCGTCGGGTAATACTCCGGCCGCTCCGTAATCTCGTCGAACAACCGTGACCCGGCGGCATCGTAAAACAGCCATGGCGGCAGTCGTTTGGGCCAGCAGACGAGCCCCTCTCGCACCGCCGCAGCCACCTGCGCGTCAACGGTTCGTTGTCCGCTCTGTTCAGCAATGTTGGGCAAGGCAAAAGTAGTCATGCGGTCCGTTGGATGCGTCTGCCCCTCGAAAGGGATGTTAAAAAGCCAGCCGGATTCCAGAAAACTGCCACCGCGTCTCCGGCGCAAAAAAATTCCGGTAACTTGCCCGAATATGCGCGGTAGGCGTTGCGCACGACCCGCCCCGCAGAACCATCTGTCCGCTCATGAACTTACCGTTGTACTCGCCCAGTGCCCCTGCCAGCGTCCGGAACCCCGGATAGCCCAGATAAGCGCTCGCCGTCCACTCCCAACAATCCCCAAACCACTGCTGCGCAGGGCCCTGGCTTTGGAGGAGTTCCTTGCTCGGGGAAGGCATAAGCAACCCCGAATCGAGCAAATTTCCTTCCACAGCCTTACCCTCGACCGCAGCCTCCCACTCAAACTCCGTCGGCAGCCGCCGCCCCGCCCAGCGCGCATAGGCATCGGCCTCGTAAAAGCTCACATGGCTCACCGGCGTCGTCTCCAACTCCTTCAGCGGCAACTCGCCGCGCAGAGTAAAGACGCTCCACTCCCCGGCTTCATTCGTCCAGTAGAGCGGTGCCTTCCAGCCCCTCGCCTTCACCGTGTCCCATCCCGCTGAAAGCCAAAGCTCCGCCCTCTGGTAGCCACCGTCGGCCATAAACTCGGCAAACTCCCCGCACGTCACCAGCTGCCGCGCCAGCGCATACGGGTCCAGCCAAACCCTGTGCCGCCCCAGCTCGTTGTCGTAGCAGAAGCCCTCGCCTCCGTACCCAATCTCGCGCATCCCGCCCTCAAACTGCTCAAACTCCAGCGGCCGTCTTCCGTTCTGAACCGGCGATTCCAGTTTCCCTCCACTGGCATAAACCGGCCGCAACGGATTGGTAAAAAACGCATGAAGAATATCGGTCAGCAGCAGTTCCTGGTGCTGCTCCTCGTGGTTCACCCCCAACTCGATCCGCCTCAGCGCCTCCTCCTCCGGGCCTATCTCAAGCAGCCGTTCCACGCCCCGGTCCACATACTCCCGGTAGAGCAAAATCTCCTCCAGCCCCGGCCGCGAAAACGACGACCGAAGCCGCTTCTCAGGAAACGCCGCAAACCCCTCGTAGTAGCTGTTGAACAGCCAGTGAAAATCCTTATGGAACGGCTGGTAGCCCTGCAAAAACTCCCGCAGCACAAACGACTCGAAGAACCACGCCGTATGAGCCAGGTGCCACTTGGCCGGAGAAGCCTCCGGGCACGACTGCACCATCATGTCCTCGGCCGTCAGTCCCGCGCACAGCTCCAGCGTCCTCCGCCGCACCGCGCCATACCGGACGCCCATCTCCACCTGCGCACTCTCCTCAGCCGTTCTCTTCATCGCCCTGCCTCCCGCACTGGCAAAAGTGTACCGCGCCGCCACTTCCGCTGCGCCCATTTGCGTGCCCTCAAAAGGATTCTTATTGCACCCGCTCGCCGCCGTCTTCATTTGGTGGTCTAATATCTGGTGTTTAGGTTCCATCCGAGGCCGTCGTCGTTTGACCGCCCCTTGTTTCGCTCACGGGGAGGGGGATATGTCCAGATTCGATGAACGCCGTTGGCTGCCTGTCTTGGCCCTGCTCGCCGCCTGCACCATCACGGCCCAGGCCCCGGTCCCGGTCCAGACGCCAACACAACCCGCCGTTCCCCCGCCTCTCACTAGCCCTGCAACCGCCGCGCCAGCCACCCCGCTCACACCCGAGCAAATCGGCGACTCTCTGTCCTCCCATCAGCGCTATCAGGCCGCCATCGCCGCCTACGCGAAAGAAGTCAATCCCACCCCCAGCCTTTGGAACAAGATGGGCATTGCCTACCAAATGATGTTCAACCTCAAAGACGCTACACGCTGCTACAACGCCTCGCTCAAGCTCGATCCCCGCAACGCCCAGGTCCTCAACAACATCGCCACCGTCTATGACTCTCTCAAGCAGTACAAGACTGCCGAGCGTTATTACCACAAGGCCCTCAAAATCGATTCCAAATCCGCCCTCATCCTTCGCAACCTTGGCTCCAATCAACTCAGCCAGCACAAGGACAAGAAGGGCTGGGAGGCATACCAGTCGGCATTGGCCATTGACCCGCAGATCTTTCAGACGCGTTCAGGGGCCAGCGTTGAAAACCCCGCCTCCACCCAGGAACGCGGCGCCATGCATTACTACATGGCCAGGAGCTGCGTCAGCACCGGCAACTCTGAGTGCGCCATCCAGAACCTCCGCCTGGCCCTCAACGAGGGCTACACCAGCCCCAAAAAGATCGCCGAGGACGGCAGCTTCGCCAGCCTCCACGAACTCCCCGCCTTTCAGCAGATGATCGCCGCCCAAAGCGCCCCGCAATAGTCAAAGCGTCCCGACCCTCCCGCCCGGTCGTCTCCCGCCCCACTTCTCTCGTCTATCTCGATAGGGACTCATAGCCCTGCTCCAGGAGCTTCCATGCAAACCCGCCTCTTGTCCGTTGTAATCTTTACGTTGGTTCTCGGTACGGCCGCCTGTGCCCAGGATGCAACCCCCGCTTCCCCCGACCCCCAGGACAACGGAGCCGGCGGTTACGGCCAGCGCGGCGGCCGGGGCGGATTTGGCGGCATGGGCCGGGGCCTCATGGGCGCCGTCACTCAAGTCGCCGCCGACCACTACACCATCAAGACCGAAACCGGCGAAATCTACACCATCAACTTCAGCGTCAACACCCGCATCTTCAGGATGCCCGCCGGCCAGCGTGGCCCCGGCGGCGGTCCTCGAGGCGGCATGGGCGGCGGACAGGGAAGAGGCGGCGATCAAGGCACAGATCGCGGCGGCAATCCCCCTGAACAAATCAAGCCCACCGACATCAAAGTTGGCGATGTCCTTACCGCCATGGGCGAAGTTGACGCCACGGCCAAATCTGTCGGCGCTGTCGCCATTGCGCTCGTTGACCCCGAGCGCGCCAAACAAATGCAGCAGATGCAGGCCAACTACGGCAAGACATGGATCATGGGCAAAGTCATCGCAATGGATGGCGTCAAGGTCACCCTCCTGGGCTCCATCGACAACGCCTCCCATGCCTTCGTCGCCGATGAAAACACCACTTTCCGCAAGCGCCGCGAGCCTATCACCCTCGCCGACATTCAGATCGGCGACATGCTCCGCGCCGAGGGAGCCCTCAAGGACGGAGTCTTCACCGCAACCACGGTCAACGTAATCGGCATGCCCCCAGGAGGAACGCCCAACATCCCCCGCGGCGCACCGCCCCAATAGCCATTGAAGAAATGTACAGAAGCGTCGCCGCAATTCCCGTGCGCTTCACTCGCTCGTTCTGTGCGTCTCAGCTGTGTCTACCACACATGCACGGCGACAATCGAGGGAGCTCCGGTCTTTCCCTCGATCACGCTGAGCTTTAGCACTGCTTCGATATTCCTGTTCGTGAAGTCCTTGCCCGCCTTCTCTCGAAGCATCTCCAGATACTGCGGACTGGTCACAACTTGAGCGGCTGCTTCTGTGCCATTGCGGCCTAGGCCTGCCAATATCAGCACCCAATTGTCAGTCGTTGAATCCCAGAACCGCGCCACCAAAGCATAGTCGTCTGCGCTCGAGTAAGGCACAGATGCGTCGCGCTTCCAGGCCACATCCGGCCGCATACGATCCAGGATCGTGTGATTGGGCTCGCCGAATTCAGGGGAGAAATGGAACCGAAGAGATTCCCCGAGGAGCAGCGTCCAGTGGTTGTTGTAGGCGTTGACCAGAATAACCGGGTGCTCTTGGAATTGCGTCAACGGCGTCGTTGCCGCGAACGCAAACCGGGGCGTTGCTCCTCCACGCTCGATCAGCGTGCTCAACATGGTTACTGAAGACAGGGTGGTGATCGAAAAATAGGGGTAGTCGATGTCTTTCCCGGCAGTGATCACATTCAGCAAGGCGTTCGTAGCATTCGGCGCAAGTACATTGCCTCCAGCGCAAATCAGCACTTGGCCTTTTTCGCGCAGAATCGGCTCCCAGAACGCGGCAAACGCAGGCGACTCCTGCTGCGCACGCTTGACGGAGTGGAGTTGCGTCCATAAAGTCAGGCAGCTCACCGAGAGCGCCACAATCGCCACTGCTGCCAAAATGGCTGCTGCCAGCGCCCAGCGCTGCCGCAGACGCGTAACAAGCGAAGAGGCTGACGAGGATTCTGCAGCCTGTTCACTCAGTGGGGATTCTGCAGCACTTGCTTCCTCCGCCGGGCGATGATGAAAAACAGGCAGATAACTGCCCCGAGGAATCTCCATCACTACCGGCTCGTGTACTCCCTCGCCGTTAAAGTACGCCTCAATCCGCTTGCGCAGATCGCTCACGTTGGTCCGCACTATATTGTCGATGCCGGTGTCGTATGATTCAGGACGCCCAAATACCTTGGTGCCGATCTCTTGCTCGCGCACCTGATCCCGGCCGTCCTTCAGAGCGCTTTGTCCCACATAGAGAAGCAGCTTCTGTAGCCGGCTCGCCCGCTTCAGAGGAGCACTTGCCGCCACCCGATTCAGAAGTTCCCAACACGCCTCGCGATCAAGAAGTTCGTTCTCGTGTGGAACTGGTTCTGTCATCTCTGTCATCCTTGGCTAGGGCCCACAAACCACCCTGCACTTTCAGCGTCCGGCTCTGCGATTCCTGTTTCGTTTCCAATCTAAGGGCTCGCATGCGTGCCAAAGAGCAGGCTTCCAACATTCCCAAACACGCCAATCTCTGATGCGTAGATAATTCTATCCAGTTTGGCAGGTCGCCGTCTCCCCGGCTTCAAATCGTCCTTCGATTGAACCGGATCTTGCCTGGATATTGAAGAACGGAATACCCGTAACTAATTGAGTATTTAAGGAGATTGGAACGTGCCCCCAACCCCATTCTACTGGATGTGTGGTCAATCGGCTCATCCTCTCGCAGACAATGCTTTCTGCACCGAATGACCTCAACGTCCACTGTGGCCACCACCGTGGTCGCCACCGCGAATTGACTTGGCAGCGCTGTTTTCCGAGTGGATGATTGTTGCGGCCTTAAGACAGGCTATTTTATGGCTCTAATCCAGCTCAATTTGTTCGGGCCTATCGGCATGGATGGGTTTCTGCAACTCCACGCGGTTGTCCTGAATCGCAAAAAGGTCTCCGGTCCTCCCGGAGTAGCAGAAACGTTTCCTGGAGGACGGTGACCCAATCGCGCCATCGGTAGTCGCTGGATGCATGGAATCGCAATGGCGGTTCATCTCGCTCAATCAGGTCAAACGGTACATGGGTTAGGTGTCGTTGCCTGCCGGGTAAATTCGTGATCCGGGCTAGTAAGGGGTCGCTATGTTGGCGCGGCGCTTTCAACAATCAACATCCAACAACCTTAATTTCGGAGGCAGTATGAAGTTTAGTAATTGGAAATCGACGAGTCTGCGCGTCTTCGCGCTCCTCGCCCTCATCGTTGGCGGCTGTCTAGTCGCCCGCGCGCAGCAGATTACCGGGTCTATCGCCGGCACCGTCAAGGATGAGCAGGGCGCCATGGTCACCACGGCCACCATCAAGGCCACCAACACTGGCACCGGCTTCGCCCGCACCGCCGCGGCCAACGCGGATGGCTCTTATCTCATCCAGTACCTGCCCACCGGCTCCTACACCGTTGAAGTGAATGCTGCCGGATTCAAGAAGTTTGTGCAGCAGAACCTTGTTGTCTCGGTCGATCAGACCATTGCCCTCAACTTGACGCTCGCCGTGGGCGGCCAGACCCAGACCGTCACAGTGACTGAAGCTCCGCCCATGGTTGAGACCAGCACCGCCGAACTCGGACGCACCGTTTCGCCCAACGAGATTATCGGTCTGCCGCTGGTCAACCGTAATGCTTACGCTGAAATCTCTCTCACCGCCGGCGTCATGTCCAACAGTGCCAGCGGACAAAGCAATCCCAACGGCACGCCCAACTTCCAGATTGGCGTCCCCTCCACACAGGTCATCGTTAACGGCGGCATCGACGCCGGCGTCCCCATGGTCAGCTACTACCTCGACGGCGGCATCAATATGACCGGCCTCCGCAACTACGGCAACCCGCTGCCCAATCCGGACGCACTCGAAGAGTTCCGCGTCGAAACCACCAACTTCGCCGCCCAGTACGGACGCATGTCCGGCGCGGTCGTAACCGCCATCACCAAGTCGGGAACCAACTCCTGGCACGGTTCCTTGTTCGAGTTCAACCGCAACACCGCTCTCAACGCCAACAACTGGCAAGCGCTCACCAAGGCGCATTATCGCCGCAACCAGTTCGGTGGCGCCTTCGGTGGTCCTATCAAGCATGACAAGGCCTTCTTCTTCTTCAGCTACGCCGGCCTCCGCCAGGTCGTAGGGCAGCAGTTGACCGGCGCAGTTGTGCCCAGCGCGGCCATGCGCCTCGGCGACTTTACCGGATTAGTGGATAGCAAAGGCGTCCAGGTTCCCGTCTACTTGCCGGGCACCAAGACTCAGGCCCTCGGCACCAACGCAGGGCCAGGTTGTTCGGTCCCGACCCTCAACTGCATGCCAACAGCCCTCCTCGACAAGGCCACCGCGAACCTGATGTCCAAGTACATCCCTCTGCCCAACGTCTCTGGCAACGGATACACGGGCTTCTTCACTGGCCCCACCAACCAGGACGAGTATCTCGGCAAGTACGATGAGTCTGTCTCGGAAAAAGACCACGTCGCAGCCAGCTACTTCAGGCTCAAAACCACTCAAGGCGCCTATGGCGGCGGCAACATTCCCTACCTCACCACGAATTCCTTCGGCACGCAGCAGGAATTGAACCTCAGCGACATCCACACCATCAATGCCACTACCGCCAACCAGGCCTGGTTCACCATCACCCGCGTCGCCGGCGGCCGCGTCAACATCCCAGTCGTGGGCATGGAAGATCTTGGATCGTCCTACACCACCCAGGGGCCCAGGACCTTGCCCCAACTCGGCATCTCCAGTGGCTTCAATGCCGGTGGCGGTCTCGCCGGTCCGGTCAGCAATACAACCTTCTTTTCGCTGCGCGATATGGTCAGCTTGACAAAGGGTAAGCACACCCTCGATGTCGGCGCCGAAGCATCCGCGGAAAAAGACCCCATCGCCGGAAACCTCTATAACTTCGGTATCTTTAACTACTCCACCTCCGCTCCTACCACCACCGGCGCTACCTTGGCTGACTTTGTCACCGGCAACGTCACCACAATGGAGCAGGACACGCCCTACCACACCGTCACTTCCACCTGGTATTACGCTGCTTTCCTTCAGGACACGTACCGCTTCACTCCCCGCCTCACTTTAAATTTGGGATTGCGCTATGACCTGCAGTTGTCGCCAACAGAATCCACGGATCTGACCGCCACATTCAAACCCGGCGTCCAGTCCACCAAGGTTCCCTCTGCGCCACTCGGTATGCTCTTCCCTGGGGATGCCGGTGTGCCGCGCGGCATCGTCAGCAACCAACTCGCTCACTTCTCCCCTCGCCTCGGCCTCTCGTGGGATCCCTTCGGCGACGGAAAAACCGCCATTCGCGCAGGCGCTGGCATGTTCTACGGCAGCGTTGCCGCCAACGAATGGAACCAGCCTGGAAACGCGCAGCCCTTCGCCGTGCGCCAGCCTGGCTTCATCATCAACTCGTTCACAAATGTCTATGCGCCCAAATTGTCCAATGGCGTAGCGTCCTCGTTCCCGAACGGAGACATATTCCCCTACGTTTACAACACAGCCAGCCCACGCTTCCTGTCCAATGCCGCTATTGAAACCATCTCGCAGGACTACAAGTGGCCCCTCGCATACCAACTCAACGCGGCTATTCAACGCCAATTGCCCCTCGGGATCAGCGCCACCGCCGCCTATGTCGGAACGCTCACGCGCCATCTACCGTTCTTCATGGACAAAAACTATGCCCCCTATGCGGCGGGCGCAACCACGGCCAACACCAACTCCCGCCGTCAGTACGACACCAACCCCGCCCTGGGTCCGACCCTCGGCCAGGTCACTTACCTCGAATCCCAGGAGACTGCTTCTTACCATTCGCTCCAGATCTCGGCAAGCAGGCCTCTGGCTCGCAACATCATGGTCAATGGTTTCTACGTCTGGAGCCACAACATTGAGAGCGTCAACCCAGATGGCGACGGACAGGGAACTGCACAGGACTTCCTGAACCTCTGGGAAGAAAAGGGACCCGCCGACAATGATCGCCGCCAGGTGGCCAGCATCTCCGGCATGTGGAAGCTCGAATACTACACCGGCTCCAACCTCCTCATGAAGCAGATCGTCAATGGATGGACCATTTCGCCCATCGTCTCCCTGCAGAGTGGCACACCCTTCACCGTCTCGACAGGCTCCAACAAGAGCTTCGACAGCGCCAATGCCAATCGCCCCAACCTCGTTCCGGGCGTCAACCCCGTCCTCGATCCGCACAGAAGCCGCACCGCCGCCGCTGCTGCCTGGTTCAACACCGCAGCATTTGTTGCCAACGGCCCCGGCCTCGGCATCGGCATCGGCGGAGCAGATGGCAACGCACCCCGTGACTACCTGCGCGCTCCGGGTTACCGCGATGTCGACCTGGGACTCCTCCGCGACTTCCGTTTCGAGAACATGACCCTCCAGATTCGCGGCGAAGCCACCAACGCCTTCAACCTCGTCAGCCTCAACGCTCCCGCGTCCAGCGGTGTCGCCAATACGGTCGGTGGCACTCCAACCTCTTCAACCTTTGGCAAAATCACCTCAGCCGGCACCCCTCGCCTCATCCAGTTGGGCGCACGGTTCACCTTCTAACCAACGCTTCTCGCACCAAAACAAATGGGGCGCCTTTTGGGCGCCCCATTTGTTTCCCATCCCTACCACCCTATTCCAGGTTCTTGATCGTGGTCCCTTCAGGCACATTCACCACAAACTGATCTTCCGGTACCGGCACATTCTTCGTCACCTTCTCCACCTGAAGAACAATCTGCGAGTCCTCGAGCGGACGCTTGATCGTCACCGTTGCCGGGTAGAGCCCTGAACCGAAATCCTGGTAGTCCCGATAGGTGACATGTGTCTCCAGGTTGCCATCGCTGTCGTACAGATCCTGTTCGTAAGGTAGAAGATCCTCGCGATGAAACGTGATCACACGCACTGGCCTGTCCCTGTGGCTACCCGGCATATGCTTCGTTACGCTCAACGTGTATTCCGGCACAAAGTAGAGGTGCTTCTTGGCCGTGTCTTCCAGGGTTTCCGAATCCGACGTCACCGAATAATACTCGTCAGCCTCAAGCCCTCGCACCACCAGCGCGTCAAGAAAAAATCCCGGCCGCATATTTTCGTATTGGTTCGGCGATATCTTGTTCAGCGTCGCGGGCCCCTTGTAGGCGATATTCTTCGATGGTATGTACAGCGTAAAGTTCTTCCCATCGCTGGCCATGTCGAATATCTCTAACCCGATCACCGGAGCCCGGCCCAGCACTCTGAGCTGCTCCGGCTTCCGCATCACAATGATTCCGCCCACGCGGGTGTAGTCCCTCGCCACGCCCTCTTTCGTTTTAAGAACGCTGGTCAGGATCTCCACCTTCGCGGTCATCGTATCCAACGCAGCCCAGCGCTGGTTCAACTCCGCAACAAGATCATCCGGCTTCATCGTTTGGACGATCGCCGGCGCTATGGGAACAGGAAGGTGCCGCGTTGTTGAAATCACAAAGCAGCCGGAAAGCAGCAGCGAAGGCGCCAGCGCGGTCACGCCGGCCAGGCGGCTAAGTGTACACTTCGCCTTCATCATCGCTCGCCTGCCTTCATCATCGCTCGCCTGCCTTATTCAGCGCTCGCCTGTACTCGCCCACCTGCCGGTTGTGCTCCTCCAGCGTGTTTGAAAACAGTGACTGTCCCTGTGCATCGGTTCCCGCAGCCACAAAATAGAAGTAATCCGTCTGCGCCGGCTCCATTGCGGCCCGCAGCGAGCGAACCCCAGGGTTCGCGATCGGGCCCGGCGGCAGCCCGGTGTGCACATAGGTGTTGTAAGCCGTCTCGTGGGCGAGCTCGCTCTTCCCCAGTGCGCCCCGCCACTGGCCTTCCAGTTCCAGCCCATAGATCACGGCCGGGTCGGTCATCAACGCCATATTCTTCCTGAGCCTGTTCTCAAACACGCTGGCCACCAGCGGCCGCTCTCTGTCTACGGCCGTCTCCCGTTCCACCAGCGAGGCCATCGTCACCACTCTGTGCGCATTCTCTTTCAGTCCCAGTTGCCCCGCCACCGCGCGGAAGCGCCGCACCATCGCGGCTGCAATCTCCGCCGGGCGTGTCTTGCGGGCAAAACGATACGTATCCGGAAACAGGTACCCCTCCAAACTTTTTGCCCCAGGGTCCAGGTCGCGCACCAGCCCAACCTCGTCCACCGCGGCGTTCAAAAACTCCTTACGCGTGCCAAAACCATCCTGTTCCACCCGCGCTGCAATGTCGAAAATGTTCGCGCCCTCGGGAACAGTCAGTGTCCTTGTAAACACGTCCCCGCGCGCAATCCGGGCATAAACCTCGGTTACCGGAGCCTTATGGTCAAACCTGTACTCCCCGGCCTTGAGCTTCCCCCGCTTCAAAAACCGCAGCAGATCGAACGCAAACTGGCTCTGCACCACGCCGGCTGTTTCCAGTTGTCGCCCAATCGCCATTGTCGACGACCCTGGCGCCAGCTCAACAAAGGTCTCTGTCTCCGGCCCATAGAGCGTCAAAAGCAGCCAGCCCGCTCCCCCGGCCGCAACCAGGCCAAGCACCAAGATCCCCAGCAGGACTCCCGCCGCGCCGGACGACTGTTTTTTTCTTCTCTTCCGTTTACGGCGCAACATCCAGTTTCTGTTTACCCTTCACACACTTAAGACGCGTAAAATCCTCGAGAGGACTCTATCTTTCATTGTATCGGGTGCCAGGCTGCTTCATTGTGTATTCGGCTGGCCCCCCGCGGTGAGTTCTATCGAACTTCTGACTAAGTCGTTGTTTTGACAGGGCGCGGTTACAGCCCCGCCATAAATGCAGCAAAATCGCCGTGGGCTTTACAGGCTGCGGAAAAACTCCTCCGGGCGGTAGGCCGGGGATTTATCCCCGGTATAAGCACAATGGAATGAATAGGGCTTTAGCCCTTGAGGTATGCTTTTCGGGTTCTTCTTTCAGATCAAGGCCTTTTTCCGCAGCCTGTTTATACCACCGTTGTAAATGGAGGATTCCGGAGCGAGCAGGGGGTTTCAACCTCCTGAAAAAATGCCAAAGCTACAAAGGCCTTTAGGCCCCGGATCGGAGCCATCTGAAGCAAATTTGCATTGTTCAGGGATTCTCTAATCCGCAAACCAGTTCCGAAATAGGAGCAGAAACCTGGAATCCGCCTCTCATCCCCGTTTTCTCGGCCTCGACGTCGGCAACCGACGCATCGGCGTCGCCGTCTCCGACGAGTTGGGCCTCACCGCCCAGCCCGTCCTCACTCTCGAGCGCAAACGCATCGGCACCAGCGTCTCCCGCGACGACCTCCGCTCCCTCGCCCGCCTCGCCCGCCGCTTTGCCGTGGTGGGCATTGTGGTCGGCAACCCCGTCCACCTCTCCGGCGACACTAGCCCCCAAGCCTTAATAAATCAGTCATTTGCCTCCCAACTTGGCAAACTCACCGGCCTTCCCATCCACTTCTGGGATGAGCGCCTCACCACCCGAGAAGCCCATCAGATCCTCTATGAAGCCGGCCATCCCCGCCAGCAGCACCGCCGCCTCGTCGATCAGGTAGCCGCCACCCTCATTCTCCAGTCCTTCCTCGACCAGGGAGCAGAGACTAAGGGGTTCGAGAATCAGCCAAAACAACCGTCTCCCGTCTCCTAGTCCCTTTCGCCGTTCTTGGTCCGTTTTGCTGCGGTTTCTTCTCTTCGTTTTGTGTCTGGAAGCCGTTTTTCCGGCTTCCAGACACACTTCTGCCCTACTGGGCCAGCGATTCAATCGGAATCAGTCTCCGCATGCGCATCAGGTTGTGCGCCGCGATAGTCAGCCGATAGAACCAATCCACTCGATCAGCTTGCGTTTGCGCTGGCTGATCGCGCGCCTCGACCAACACCGACTCCAGCAACCGCTGGCTCACCGTGCCCTCAATCAGCCGCTCGCCGCGGATAGAAAACAAAATCATCAAAAGCGTTGCCCGCAAAAGACGTTCCGGAGCGATCGACGGGCGGCCCGTGTCGGAGTACAACTTCTCCAACTCGCCATCCATCCGCTCCAGCGCACGGTCCACCAGCACCCGAATCTGCCCTGCCGGATGATCGGTCGGTATCCGCTGAGCCAAGGTTAAATAGCTGAACATCGCCGTCTGCTTCTGATCGTCGCCACGCATTCTTCTTGGATAAATCAATCCCCGCAAAAAACTGCGACCGCCATCAGACAAAGAGCTTTTCCGCAGCCTGGGAAGCCAACACACCTGGGTAGTTCCTGGTCCGGCTTTATCATTTTTCAAAGTTCGGCTTAGCCGGGTCTTCATCGTCGCCGGTCTTCTGCGTGATCTGGTTGCCGGCGAGGCGCTCTAGCTGATTGCGCCAGTCGAGAGACTCGATGAAGGTTTTTGATTCGCGCCAGCCGGGCTCGACGATGACGCGGAGTTCGAGATAGACGCGGGTGCCCAGGAGCGACTCGATCTGAATGCGGGCGCGGGTGCCGATCGCCTTGAGCTTGGATCCGCCTTTGCCGATGAGGATTGCTTTCTGGCCGTCGCGCTCGCAGTAGATGGCGGCGGCGATGCGGGTGAGTGGCAGGCGGGCAGGTGGGCCTTTTTTCCACCCCTGCGACGAAGACCTGTCGCCGGGGGCCCCGGCTTTTTTCTTGGATGGCGGCTGCGGGGCGGGCTCTTCAAACTGCTCGATGACGACGGCGGAGGCGTAGGGGACCTCTTCGCCGGTTTCAATGAGGATGGTTTCGCGGATGAGTTCGGCGACCATGAAGCGCTGGGGCTGGTCGGTGTACTGGTCCTGGGGGTAGTAGCGCTCGCCGGTGGGGAGAGCGGCGACAATTTTGCGGATGAGGATGTCGAGGCCGTCACGCTTGCGGGCGCTGACGGGGATGATCTCCGCAAAGTTGAACTGGCGGGTGAGCGAATCGATCAGCGGAAGGAGATGGTCCTTCTGGACCAGGTCGATTTTGGTGAGGACGAGGAAGACGGGGCAGTCGAGCTTGCGGATGAGGCCGAAGAGGAATTCGTCTTCGCTGGCCCAGTTGGGGGCTTTGTGTTTGGGGGCGGGAGCGTCTGTATTCCCAGGTCCCAAAAGCGGGACCTGGGGCACCGGGAGTTCTTTGGAATCCGTATTCTCTGGTGCGGAAACCGCGGGGGCGGCTTCTTCCAGTTGGACGCGGCGGGTGGCGTCCATGAGGACGAGGACTACATCGCGAGACTCGATGGCTTCGTAGACTTCCTGCAACATGCGGCGGTCAAGCTGGGAGCCGGGCTTGTGGACGCCGGGGGTGTCGACGAAGACGATTTGCGCGGCGGGATTTGTGCCCTTGTGGGCGGGGACCTCGACCACGCCCATGATGCGGTTGCGCGTGGTTTGGGGTTTGGCGGTGACGATGGCCACCTTTTCGCCGGTGAGGGCGTTGAGGAGCGTGCTTTTGCCGACGTTGGGCCGACCGAGAATGGCGACGAATCCAGATTTCAAAGGGTTGGGGTTCTCCTGCATCTCTATTATCGCGGATTCACGGGTCGGGCGTTGGCAGGAAACAATATATTGCTACGGCCTTGAGTACCCGGACTTCATTTCTTATCCGAGGACTCCGGCGGAGTTGTTTTACCGTTTGCGGGCGGGAAAACACGGAGGCGGTCTACGCGGCGGTCGGTGGAGACGACGATCTCGATACGGAGGCCGATGGATTCGAGCAGGATTACTTCGCCGGCGAGGGGGATGCGTCCTTCGATCTCGGTTACGAGACCGCCGAGGGTGGTGGCTTCGTACTCTTCGCCTAATTCGACAGGCTCGCCGAAGAGGTCGGCTAGCTGATCGACGGGGAAGTCGCCGGGGACAAGCCAGACACCATTCGGTTCGCGCTGGGGGCCGGCATCTTCTTCGTGCTCGTCGCGGATGTTGCCGACGATCTGCTCCAGCAAATCTTCAATGGTGACGAGGCCGGAGACGCCACCGTACTCATCAATGACGATGCGCATGTGTTGCTTTTCGCGCTGCATCTCGCGGAGCAGCTCGTAGCCGCGCTTGGTTTCGGGGACGAAGGCGGCAGGGCGCTGAATGCTGGCAACGGTTCGGGTGCGGGCTTCTTCGTCGGTGATCTGCAAGAGGTCGTGGGCAAAGGCGATGCCGGTGATACTGTCGAGTGTGCCCGAAAAAACGGGGACGCGGGAGTAGTTGTGTTCGCGCAGCTCGACGAGGAACTGCTCGAGAGTGATGGAGCCGGAGACGGCAAAGACGGCGGGGCGCGGGGTCATGACTTCGCGGACCAGCTTGTCACCGAATTCGACGGCGGAACGGACCAGATCGCGGTCGCTCTCCTCGAGGATTCCCTCTTCCTGGCCGGCTTCAAGCAGGGCCTCGACATCGACGGCGGTCTCTTCTTCGTCGCTGGTGGGCTTCTCTGCGAGGGACGCGACGGAGAAGAAGAAGCGGATGAAGACGGTGATGGGCGTCATGAGCCAGAGCAGCAGGCGAATGGGCCAGACGAGCCGCGCGACCCAGCGGCCACGGGTGCGGTTGAAGAACATGGAGGGGAGAAGCTGGTTGCAGAAGATGATGACGAGCACCAGGACGAGGACGGCCTGGGCGATCTCCGCAAAGGAGGGCAGGCCCGGATGGAGCGCACTGTCAAAGAGGACGGTGCTAATTACGAGAGCGATGACGCCGAGGGTGAGTTGCTGGAGGACCGTGGCGCAGAGGGCGGCGTGTTCGCGGGTGAGGCCGAGCTGCGGCTCGATGAGTTCTTCCCAGGCATCGAGATCTTCCTGGACTTCGCGGGCGAGGATCTTGCCGTACTCGGAATAGACGCGACTAATGTAGGAGGCCAGGGTTTCAACCGCGGCCAGCAGAAGCAGAACCAATAGGACTAGCGGCGTCATGGGCGACGGGCCTTTGGCGCGGCGGCGCGCTCGATGAGGCCCTGGGGCAGGCGGAGGCGGGCGCGGAGAAGACGTTCGCGACGGGCCATTTGTCCGGTGTCGGTTTCGTGGTCGTGGCCGGCGAGATGGAGAAGACCGTGGAGGATGAGGACCTTGATTTCTGTGGAGAGCGAGTGGCCCTGTTCGATGGCTTGACGCAGGGCGGTGGGAACGCTGATGGCAAGGTCGCCGGCGATCTTTTCGGGGCCGTGGAGGGTTGCGTCGGCGGGGAAAGAGAGGACGTCGGTGGCTTTGTTTTTGCCGCGGAAGCGGCGGTTGAGGCTGCGAATGGCCTGGTCGGTGGTGAGCAGGACGGTGACCTGGCCACGGAGGCGGACGGCCAACTGCGCGATGGCGAGGAAGCGGGCGAAGGTGCGCGGGGTGGGCAGGCGGAGTTGCCTGGAGTTTGCCGCAGAGATCTGCTTCGCCGCGGTTGAGGGCGGCGGCGGGGCCAGGTGAAGATCTGGATCGAGGAGAATCATCGTGCGCGGGGCTGCAACTTGCTTTAGCTCCGAGTCTGTCTTGATGATACGCGAAATTGCGCGGGCGCTGGCGTTCAGGCGAGCTTTCGGCCGAGATAGAGGGCGCGTTCGCGGTTGCGCGCAGACAGCTTGGGAAGCGGCTCTCCGCTGACGAGGCCGATCCACATGTGGCCTACGGGTTTGGCGCCGAGTACGCGGGCGGTCAGGCGCAGGGCTCTGGCCGCGCCGGTGGCAATTGGAATGAAGAAGCCTGGAGCGGCGGAGGAGGCAATGAGTACGGCCTTCTTGCTGCGCTGCTTGCTCCGCCACTTGGGCGCTGCCTGCTTCCAGGGCCAGTAGGCGTAGCCGAGCAGCCTCTCCATGAAGCGGCGGAAGATGGCGGTGACGTTGTAGTAGTTGACGGGCGAGCCGAGGACGACGGCGTCGGCGGCTTCGATCTGCTGGAGCATGGGCTCGAGGTCGTCCTGCTGCTGGCACTTGCCGCGCTCCTCGCCGGAAGCCTGCGTGCACTGGCGACAGTTGGTGCAGAATTCGAGATGCTTTTCGGTGAGGTAGAAGGTGACCGTTGCGGCGCCTTTTTCGCGCGCGCCTTCCAGAACTGCTTCGACGGCGCTGTCAATGGTTCCGCCCTTGCGGTAGCTGCCTACGATGGCTACAACTTTGGTGATCATTTCTCGCACTCCGATTTTCAGAAACCTCGGATTAAGTGTTATTTGTCGCCAAGCTTTCCCTCAGGGGCTAAAGCCCACATTCAATTTGCGGCATTTACGGCACCCTTCGACTCCGCTCAGGGCAGGCTCAAAAGCCGTGCCCTTTCAAAGCATCCACTTATTCAGAGTTTTTCTGCATGGGCAGATTACCAGAGGAGCGGCTTTGTATGCAGTGAAGAGGGCGCCTGTTATGCTTTTTCTGTGACTGAACGTACGCGCACCAGAGGATTGTGGGTGGTTTTGGCGGGAGCGGCGGTGCTTTTGGCCTTTTCGCCGGCTGCCTGCCGCAAGGAAGAACAGGCCGTTCAGGGCGTGGCCCAGACGGCAGTGAAGGCGGAACAGAAGGCCCAGGCTACAGCCACCGAGCTCGACAACGAGCGCGCGCAGGTTGCGCTGATTCCGCTGCCCACCAAGAGCATGTATGTGGATGTCCACGAGCCTTCGGCGTGGGCGAATCCGTTTCTGTCCGTGGGGCCAGAGATGATTTCGCTGCGGGTTACGCAGGCCGATGCCAATCCGAGCACGGTTGGCGCCGGGACGATGCTGCGGCCAGCGGCGGCACGGCGGCAGGAACTTCAGTTGCGGCCGGCGGATCTGGCCAAGGCTGTGGCGGCGATTCCTCCTTCGGCGTGGCGGTATGGACGGGTGATCGCGGTGGCCGAGTCGCCGGCGGCGGCGAAGGACCGGCCCAAGGTGCGGCGGAATGTGGAAACGGCGATTCAGCAGTTGAACGATCTCGGGATCGTGGTTGAGGAGTGGCCGGGGCGCTGATTTCCGGCGTTAGACCCCCTCGGGCTTCAATTTTTGGGCATAAATTTTCGAAAATCTACTGTCTCCGGCGAGGGCTTACCTTTTGGTAAGCCTTTTTGTTTCTGTTGGTTAGGTCTTAAATTTGGAAAACAGGTATTGACTAGACGGTTATGGGACTTCTGCATGTAAGTGGTTTATTTTCTGTCGGTTGGTTGAAATGTCACAGTTTCACAGGATATAGGGGGGTGGGGGGTAGGGGTTAGGGGACTAGAAAAGCTGCCTGGTTTAGTTCGTTCTGTTCCTCGGCGCGGGCCGGGGTCAGATTGCGGGTTGTCGAGGAGGGGTAACTCATATCTCGATTGTGCGCTTTTTGGGGGTAATTATCGGCAAGCGCGGGAGTGCGGCTTTGTTGCGGTGTGGGGCGGGGGAAGCTGTGCCGTGACACTCCGGTATCGTGGTGAGTCTGAAGTTCGTCTAAGAACAAAAGCAGATTCTTCGCTCACCACCCCCGTTCACTCAGAATGACAGCCGATGTTTTGTTGGGAATTTTGGACTCAGGACAGTAGCGTCTTTTCACGGCCAGTGCCAGTGAAGGCCCGGGGCTGAAGCCCGCGTAGATTGTTACGCCTGTTTCAGGGGCCTGAACGGGCTGCGGAAAAATGCCTGATTCGGGATGCAAGACCCGAAAAGCATCCCTCAGGGGCTAAAGCCCAACTCATTTTGCAGGGTTTATGTACGGGCTAAAGCCCGTACCCTTCACCGGGAGGAGTTTTTCCGCAGCCAGTGAAGGCCCCTGCTCCCTCCGTGGGGATTGGGAACGGGCTGCCCTGCGATCCCAGGTCTCAAAGACGAGACCTTGGGCACCCGGCATACCTCAGGGGCTGAAGCCCGCATTGATTTTATTGGTTTTATACCGGGGATAAATCCCCGGCCTACCGCCCGGAGGAGTTTTTCCGCAGGCTAATCGGGCGGGAGGAGTGGGAGGGTGAGGTTTTCGGCGGCTGCGGGGCGGCTGCGGGGGGCTTTCTTGAAGGTGGCGTCGCGGCGGTGGAGGGGGTACTCGGGCTGGCGGCCGTCGAGGATTTGCTGGATGGTGAGGATTTGGAGCTTGGGGTAGGTGGTGGCGTCGGTGGATTTGTAGAAACCGGCTTCGGCGGCTTCTTTGAGCATGGGTTTGGTTGGAGGTTCAAAGCAGAGGAAGACGCCGATCTCGGCTTTTTCGCGGTCGAGAACGCCGACCAGATCGCGGACCTGCGAGACGGTGACGCCGCCGGCTTTGACGCTGAAGATGATCTGTTTGGATTTTCCGGACTCGTCGTCGTGGAAGTAGAGACGGCCATCGATGCCGCGGTCGGCTCCCTTTTTCTGCTCGGCGGGACGCGCGCCAACCTGGCCTAACGCCCACCACTGGAACTGGTACTTGTTTTCTTCGGCTAACTGCGCGGCTCCGGCGTAGTCTGTGGGCTCGCCGATGACGTCGTAGGTCTGCTTGATCTCCGGGCCGAAGGCGTCGGAGAGGCGCTTTTTGATGAGGCCAATGGCGAGGTGGGTGATGTCGATACCTATCCATTGGCGGTTGAGGCGCTGGGCCACCTGAACGGTGGTACCGCATCCGCAGAAGGGGTCGAGAACTACGTCGCCCTCGTTGGAACTGGCTTTGAGGATGCGTTCGAGGAGGGCTTCTGGCTTTTGGGTGGGGTAGCCTAGACGTTCGGCGTGGGCACCGGTGAGCGGCTTCACGTCTACCCAAATGTCCTGAACTGGTACGCCACGAGACTCCTCCAGATAGAGTTTCTGTCGCGCGTAGCCTGTTTTTGAGTAATGCAACCGTCCCTCATCGTGAAGCTTCTGCATTGTGTCTTTGCTATATCTCCACGCACGTGTATGCCCGTTCCACTCGAAGACTGGATTCCCTTTTTGTACGCCGCCGGGGCCTGTTAAGGGCGTTGTAGTGAAAACACCCCGTTCGTCTTTTCCTCGATAAGTACTCTCGACATATTCCTCACTTAGAGGGACGAACAACTGATCCCATCCTCTATCCAGACTCTTGGAGTAGAACAATATGGCGTCGTGTATTCGCCCAAAATGCCTAGACCCTTGGCCAACGTCGTTATGTGCGCCGTAACGCTTCCAGATGATCTCGTTCACAAAGAACTGTGGTCCAAACACGGCGTCCATCAAAATTTTGAGGTAGTGGCTTGCGGTGGGATCGCAGTGGAGATAGATGGAGCCGGTTTCCTTGAGGACGCGGCGGAGTTCGACGAGGCGGGGGGCCATCATGGCGAGGTAGGCCATCATGTCGGAGTTGAAGAGGAAGGTTTTGAAGGCGCGGAGGGCGTCGGCGACGCGGCCTCCCTGCTCGACGATTTGCTCGTAGGCGCGCTGGGCGTCGATGTTCCACTCCCAGGTGTCTTCAAAGGCGTGAATCTGGGAGCTGGACTGGGAGCCGTCTTTTTCGGCGAAGAGGACGTTGTAGTCCTGGCGGGAGTTGAAGGGCGGATCGAGATAGACAAGATCGACGGACTCGTCCTTGATGTAGAGCTTGAGGACTTCGAGGTTGTCGCCGTAATAGAGCCGATTTTTGAGAGGGTTCACGGGATTGGGTTGAGGGTAACACAGGGGGGCGGTTGGGGCGCGGGTTTACGGGCGGCGGGAAAGGGGCTGATTTTGAGGGGAAAGACCCGAAAAGCATACCTCAGGGGCTGAAGCCCACGTTGATTGATTGGCTTTATACCGGGGATAAATCCCCGGCCTACCGCCCGAAGGACGAAGACCTGTCCCTCGGGGGCTAAAGCCCAACTCATTTTGCAGGGTTTATGTACGGGCTAAAGCCCGTACCCTTCACCTAAAGCCCGTACCCTTCACCGGGAGGAGTATTTCCGCAACCTGTAAGCCCACGTTGATTGGTTGGCTTTATGCCGGGGATAAATCCCCGGCATACCACAGGGTTTTAAGGCGGTTTCAGAAATGGTGTAGAGGAATGATCATTCCCTCAGGGGCTAAACAGGCTGCGGAAAAAGGCATGATTTGAAAGAAGAGCCCGAAAAGCATCCCTCAGGGGCTGAAGCCCTATCATTCCTGCCTAATAAGAAACAAGTGCGTAAGTTGTTGAAAAACAAGTAAGCGCATGCAGGTCGATGCGAACCCATCCTAGGCGCAAAAACAAAGACGCGCCGAGGATGGGGCACCCGGAGTTTCATGCGC
>Ga0182027_10003631_pt1 | contig 24304 bp, 19 predicted proteins | sample 712E1DmetaG_FD_121300 | JGI IMG/M metagenome (GOLD analysis project Ga0182027, IMG submission 121300) | Permafrost microbial communities from Stordalen Mire, Sweden - 712E1D metaG (Illumina Assembly) | ecosystem: Environmental > Terrestrial > Soil > Wetlands > Permafrost | place: Sweden... | reverse complement strand
GGCCTCCTCGGCGCCGATGCGGAAGGTCAGGATGCCCCGGTCGACTTCGGTCAGCGCGTCCCGGATGGGCTTGCCCGACTCCAGGGCGATGAGCCGGCCGATCTCATCGCGTCGCCCCTGGATGCCCGCGCTGATCTTGCGCAGAGCCGCGCTCCGCTCGAAGGCGGGCATCCTGCGGGTGCGCTCAAAGGCCGCCACCGCGGCCGTGACCGCTTCCTCGTACTGCTCCGGAGTGGCGTCGTACGTGCAGCCGGACGGGGTGCCGGCGCGCGCCGGGTTGTCCACGACCAGCCTATCGGGCGATTCGACCCAGCGACCGGCGAGGTAGATCGGATGGGACTCGGGTCGGGTGGCGGCTGCCATGGCGTGCCGGGCGTCTCAGAGTGTGGCGCCGCACTTGGGGCAGTAGAGGCTGGTCAGGCTGCAGTCGAGGCCGCAGTCGCCACCGCCCCGACAGACATCGCATCTCGGGTTCTCGTGGGTCGAGTCTGCCAGGCCGCCACACCGGCAATACCAGGTACCCCGGCCGATCTTGCGCAGCCGGTTCGAGTCCTCCTCGACCAGACGGAATGACCCCCGGAACTCAACGATGGTGCTCACGATGCCAACGATACCGGACAAGCCCGGTGAGCGGGGGATCGTTGTGCGCGGACGGCCGGCGCGGGTGCGGCGCTCTCGGGGCGCCCCGTGGCGCCTCGTCGTGCCCTCGTGACGCGGCCGCCACAGCCGAAACCTTGGGAGGTGCTACCTTCTAGCCCACTCGACCACTCGTCGCGGGTATCCGCCCGCCATGCAGCAGAGGGCGAACCCGGATGAAATCGAACTGGCGTGGCTGCCTTCTCGAGATCCTCGAGACGATCGTTCTGACGCTGATCATCTTCTTCGTCGTCCAGAACTTCGTCGCCCAGCCGTACCAGATCGTCGGGGTTTCGATGGAGCCCACCCTGGAGAATGGGCAGTACGTGCTCGTCGACAAGATCTCGCCCCATTTCAGCGACTACAAGCGCGGCGATGTCATCGTCCTCCAGCCGCCCGCGGGCGTCGACGAGAACAACGGCAGCAACGTGCCGTTCATCAAGCGCGTCGTGGGCGTGGGCGGCGACACGGTCGAGGTCAAGGACGGCGCCGTATGGGTCAACGGCGCGAAGCTCAACGAGCCGTACGTCTACGAGGGGCAGGAGACGATCCCTCTCACCAGCCAGTCCGTCTGGCAGGTTCCCGCCGGCTATCTCTTCGTCATGGGGGATCACCGCGCGGAATCGGAGGACTCGCGGCTGTTCGGGCCAATCCCCGAGTCGACCGTTATCGGCCGGGCCTGGCTGCGGTACTGGGGCGGGCCCCTCGGTTTCGTCCAGTCCGCCACGTATGACAACGTCCCGGCCGCGCCGCCTTCGACGGCGCCCTAGGGCCATGCCGGTTCATCGGTGAGCGACCGGTACGACGTCGCCGTAATCGGCGGTGGAATAGTCGGTCTGGCCACCGCGTTCCGCCTGCTGGAGCGCCGGCCGAAGCTTCGACTGGTGGTCCTGGAGAAGGAGCGCGAGCTCCTGCTCCACCAATCGACCCACAACAGCGGCGTGGTCCACGCCGGCCTCTACTACGCCGCCGGCTCGCGCAAGGCCAGGTTGTGCCGCGAGGGCAAGGCCGAGCTCGAGCGGTTCGCGGCCGAGCACGCCATTCCGATCGACCACTGCGGCAAGCTGGTGGTAGCCGTCGATCGGGCGGAGGCGCCCGGCCTGAAGGCGCTGGCGAGACGAGCGGCGGCAAACGGTGTGCCCGGACTCGAGTCGGTGGGACCTGGGCGAATCGCCGAGATCGAACCGCACGTGGCGGGCGTAGCGGGGCTGTACTCGCCTACGACGGCCATGGTCGACTTCGGGGCCGTGGGCCGCGCGTACGCCGACGAGGTTCGAGCGCGTGGCGGCGATGTCCTCCTCGCCTGCCGCGTCGAGGCGATCGAGCGGTACGCCGGGGGCACGGGCGAGGAGTTGGTCGTGCGTTGGGCCGATGGCGAGGTACGCGCCGGCGCCGTCATCAGCTGCGCGGGCCTGTGGTCGGATCGGGTGGCGGCCATGACCGGCCACGCCGGCCATGAGAGAGTGGTTCCGTTTCGTGGCGACTACTACCGCCTCCGCCCCGAGGCCCGCCGTCTGGTCCGGGCCCTGATCTACCCCGTCAACGACCCGCGCTTTCCGTTTCTCGGCATCCACGTCACCCGCCGCATGGACGGCGACGTGTGGGCGGGGCCCAACGCGGCGCTTGCCTTCGCGCGCGAGGGCTACCGGCGGACCGACATCGCGCCGCGCGAACTGGCGGAGACGCTCGCCGATCGCGGCTTCCTGCGGCTGGCCTTCCGGTTCTGGCGAGCCGGGGCGGCCGAGATGCTGCGCGACGTCTGGAAGCCGGCGTTCGCCGCCCAGGTGCGCCGCTACCTACCGGAGTTGCGCGACGAGGACCTGGAATCGGGTCCGTCCGGAGTCAGGGCGCAGTCGGTGAGGCTGAACGGCGAGCTGATCGACGACTTCTCGATCGGAGGGACCGGCCGGGTCCTCCACGTCAGAAACGCGCCGTCGCCGGCGGCGACGGCTTCTCTGGCGATCGGTCGGGAGCTCGCGGAACTGGCGGAGCGCCGGTTCGACCTGGGCTGACGCCGGGCGCGGGGCGCCCGGCGCCTGCGCTGGTGCCTGGCGCCGCCGCCGTTCGGTTCCGCGCCTACACCGCCTCGGCGAGTTCTTCGCTGTCCGGCTTGAGAGCGACCAGCCGCTCGACCATGCCGAACCAGCTGCGCTCCAGCGTCTCCACCTCGAGGCCCTCCGCCAGGACGTGGTCCAGCGGCTCGCGCAGCAGGTGATCGCCCATTCGTCGGAGCGCGATTGGCTCGATCAGGCGCTCGATCGTCCGGACGAGCCGGTTCGGGCTGCGGACGTGCTCGATGAGCAGGATTCGGCCACCCGGACGCAGGACGCGCACGGCTTCGGCCACCGCCGTGCGGTCGTCCGGGATCGAGCACAGGGCGTAGCAGAAGACGACCGTGTCGAAGTGCTCGTCGGGGTAGGGGAGCGCCGCGGCGTCGCCCTGGCGGAGCGTCACGTCGAGGCCCAGCTCACGGGCGCGCCGCTCGGCGAGGTCGACGGCCACGCCGCTAAGCTCGATCCCCGTCAGGTGTACGTTGCGAGGATAGAAGGGCAGGGTTCGCCCCCGTCCGATGCCGATCTCGAGGGTTTCGCCGTCGGCCTTCGAGCACAGCCACTCGCAGCCGGCGTCGCGGCCGTTCGAGCGCGCGGAGGCGGATCGCCGGTCGTAGATCCGCCGGATCCGCTCGGTCTCGAGGTCGTTTGCGGGCATGGCGCAACGGTAGGGCGCCGAACGGGCAATGGAAAGGGCACGCGCGTGGGCATGTGGCTGGCCTCGAGCATTGCCGCGGGGCATTCTGGTCAGATTCAAGCCGGGGTAGCACGAGACCAGATTGGGCCCCGGTCCAGGCCCATCCGCGGTCCGGCCGATCGACTTCGAGGCCGGGAGTGAGCGTGAGCCTGAGGTCGATCGAGCGTCCCGGGTTCCGGGCGAGGCGTCCCCGAGCCGTCCGAGCTGGACTCGTGCTGCCGGGGTTTGCATTTGGCCAAATACGTCCAGCCGGCCGACGATGGGGCCGAGCCCTGTAAAGGCGCGAGCCGCTTGTCGCACACTAGAGGGGTGTGGAAGCCGTCATTGCGGGGGAGATGATCGACCAGGAGGGGTTGACTCGCAATACGCGGCGCTGTTCGGCGACCTCGCGGCCCTGGCGCGCGCCCTGGGCGCCGGCCCCGACGCCGAGGACGTGGCGCAGGAGGCGCTCCTCCATGCCCGCCGCCACCTCGGTCAGCTGCGTGACGCGGACAAGCTACGGGCGTGGGTCCGGCGAATGGCGGTTCGTGGCGCCTGCCGCGCTCGCGGCCGGCGCATCGCCGACCTGGACGCCGAGCACGTCGAGCGCCTGCCGGCCGCTGACTTCCCGGACGTCGACGTGGCCGCTGCTATCGCCGGGCTGCCGGAGCGGGAGCGCCTGGCGGTGACGCTGGTATACGGCCTCGGCTACCGCCAGGACGAGGCCGCCGAGCTGATGGGCGTCGCGAGCGGAACGGTCTATTCGAGCGTCTGGCGGGCCCGACGCAAGCTGGCTCGCCTGCTCGCGGCGGACGAGCCAATCGCGGGGCAGATCGGGAGGAATCCGCGATGAGCCGGTTCAGTGAACGATTGGGGACGATCCGACGGCGCGGGCACGTAGCCGAGTCGCGCCTCAACGCGATCGCGGAGGCCGGCGATTTTGGGACCGGCGCCCCGTCGGGGCAGACGGGAGTCGCTACGCCTGGTGAGATGGCTCATCTGCGGGTCTGCCGCCGCTGCCGGAGCCTGCTCGTGGGCTTCGAGCGGACCGCCGGTGTCCTGGGCGGCGCCTGGGCCGACCGGGCGCTCAACCGGGGCCTTGAGATACCCGAGGGGACCGCTCGCGTCAGGCTGAGCCGGCCCGATGGGTTCGGCCGATCCGCCGGCCGCGGTATGCGCCAGCGGGCGGCCGTCCCGGCGGCCATGGTCGCGATCCTGGTCGCGGTCGTCGCCACGGCCGGGCTCCTCACCCTGCGAAGCGCCGGGACGGGGCCCGCGTCGAGTGGTCCGGCGGTGTCCATGGCGGGCGCGACGCCGTACGGAACGCTGCGAACCACGGGCCTCGTGGCCCGGCTGCCGCTCGGGCAATATGCGAGCTTCGAATGGTCGCCCGACGGCCAGCACCTTCTCGTCTCGGACGAATCGGGAAGCATCGTCTACGACCGATCCGGCAAACAGGTCTCCGCGTACGGGCAGTTCGAAGGCTGGCTGGACGCGACCCACCTCATCTCCGGCAACGGCCACGTGGCCAGCATCGATGAGCCGTACACGGGCGGGCCCACCTCCAACTCGTGGGTGGTCGGCAACGGCTACGGCTCGGCGGCGATCATCGTGGCCGTGCCCGGCTGCACATGCGACCCACTTGTCGACTGGTATGAGAACGGGCAGTACGTGAAGGTCGGCGAGAAAGCCACGCCGTACGGCTGGTCGCCAGACGGAAAGCTCGTACTGCTTGGTCATCTCGAGGGCGGCAGTCAGGACGTCGAGTTGCACGGCTGGAAGGGCTCGGTCGACGTGGTCGACTTCGCCTCGGGACGTGTCCTGGCAACCGCCCCGAATGTCCGCGGCGAGATGGCGTTCAATCCATCAGCGACCAGGCTCGCCGCCCAATCGGACGCGGATCTCGAGATCGTCACGATTGCCGGCGGCTCGGTCCAGACGATCGCCGGGGCCCGCTTTCTGGGCTGGTTCGATGACGACCATCTCTACTACCAGGCCGGCGCGACATTGGAGATGCTCAACCTGCGCTCGGGCGCCTCTGCCAGCGCCGTCGTCGGCAGTGGCGAATGGCAGGTTCCGTCGCCGGCCGGCTCGTGGCTCGTCGTCGATTCCACGGGGGCAGTCCGACGCATCGTCGCCGCGGACTGGACCACCACGCTGCTGGACCTGTCGTCGACGAGCCTTCTTGTAGACGCCAACCAGGCGTCCGACCAGGCCGTTTCGGCCCTCCAGCAGCGCTGGTGGTCGCCGGACGGCCGGATGCTGGCCGTCCCATCCTCGGACGGCACTTCGCTGGCGCTCCTTGCGGTCACCGACCTGCCCGGCTCGATCGCCGGCGCCCTGCCGACGCCGATCGCCTCGCCACAGGCAATCGCGGAGCTCGACCGTACGGCCCTTCCCGGGCCCGTCGGCGCCCTCGTTTCGGACCCGGCGCGCGACGCCTTCTGGTTCCTCGGCGGCGAGTCGGGCGGGCCGATCGACCTGTACCGCTACAACGTGGCCACGGCGAAGTTGTCCAGCAGCCCCATCGCGGGCACCACATACGACGAGACACGCGACCGGCTGGCCATCGCGCCCGACGGCCGGCTCTGGATCGGCGCCGGCTACGACCTGATCGTCTACGACCCCGCAACGGCCGGCCAGACCAGCCTGACGCTTCCGGCTTCGGGTCCGGACGTCCAGGCCGATCCCAAGCTCGGGAAAGCCGATCCGTGGATCGCAGGGATCGCCTTCGACGCCAGCGGCAATGCTCTGATCGCCCGAAACTGGGTGAGATCGCTGGCCCGGGTGGACGGCTCGCCGAAGGTCACCGGCAGTATCGACGTCTCGGACGGCTTCCCGATGACCGGAGGCGTGGTCGTGGCAGGAGGTCGGGTCTTCGTTCTGGTGGACCCGGCCAGCGGCCTCTGCCTCGGCGTCGACGCCACCGGGAGCCAGACCCTGTCGAACCTCAAGTTCCAGGCGCCGGCGCTGGCGGCGGTCGGGGACTTGGTGCTCCTCGCCGGCACGCCGCCGGGCTGGATCGATGCGAACGGCGGGGCGGCCATGATCGAGCCGGTCATGGCTTCGGCCGATCTGGTCGCGGCCGGCCCGGACGGCACGGCCGTGCTCTACAGCAGCGCCGCCGGCGTGATCCAGTGGCGCGACGCGGAAGGCAAGGTGTCGGCCCAGGGAATCTTCGAGGCCGGCTCGGCGCCGCAGATCGTGATGCTCGCGTTCGACGGCCAGGGACGGCTGTGGGCGGTGGAGACGGCCGGCGGCACCAGTTCGCTCGTCCGGCTCAGTCTGGGCGCCTGACCGCCTCTCAGCCCGGCAGCACCGTCTCGCCGAACATCAGGAACCGATCGACGCCGCGGGCCGCCAGGCGACCCTCGTGGATCGCCCACACGACCAGCGACTGGCCGCGCGAGCAGTCGCCGGCGGCGAACACGCCCGGGGCGGTGGTCATCATGTCGTCGTCGCGGACGATGTTGCCGCGGTGGTCGAGTTTGCAGCCGAAGGCGGTCGGCAGCTCGGGCGCCGGACCGACGAAGCCCATGGCGATCAGGACCAGGTCCGCCTCCAGGACCTTCTCGGTGCCTTCGCACTCGCACATCTCCGGCCGTCCGCTCGAGCCGTGGACCCATTCGATCTCGATCGTCTCGATGGCGGTGACGCGGCCGGCGTCGTCGCCGATCAGGCGGCGCGTGTTGATGAGATAGCGGCGCGGGTCGGCGCCCCACAGGGCGGCGGCCTCTTCCTGGCCGTAGTCCATCTTGTAGACCTTGGGCCACTGCGGCCACGGGTTGTCGGCGGCTCGCGTCTCCGGCGGGCGGGGCAGGATCTCCAGCTGGACGACGCTGTTCGCGCCCTGGCGGATGGCCGTTCCCACGCAGTCGGTGCCGGTGTCGCCGCCGCCGATGACGACCACGTTCTTGCCGGCGGCGGAGATCGGCGCGGCCGGGCCACCCAGGAGCGCCCGGGTGTTGGCGGTCAGGAACTCCATGGCGAAGTGCACGCCGGCGAGCTCGCGGCCCTCGACCCGCAGATCCCGCGGCACCGTGGAGCCGGTCGCCAGCACGACGGCGTCGAAGTCGGCCGTGAGCTTCTCGGCCGCCACGTCCTTCCCGACGGCGACGCCGGTGACGAACTCGATGCCCTCTTCGGCGAGCAGCTTGACGCGCCGGTCGATGACGGCCTTGTCCAGCTTCATGTTCGGGATGCCGTACATGAGCAGGCCACCGACACGATCGTCGCGCTCGTAGACCGTGACTTCGTGGCCGGCCCGGTTGAGCTGCGCCGCGGCGGCGAGGCCGGCCGGCCCGCTGCCGACGACCGCCACGCTGAAGCCGGTGCGGGCCAGCGGCGGCTCCGCGACGACCCAGCCCTCGCGGAAGGCGCGTTCGATGATCTCGTTCTCGATGGTCTTGATCGTGACGGGCGGCTGGTTGATCCCGACCGTGCACGAGCCCTCGCACGGAGCCGGGCAGACGCGCCCGGTGAACTCGGGAAAGTTGTTGGTCTTGTGGAGGCGGATGATCGCCTCGCGCCACTGGCCGCGATAGACGAAATCGTTCCACTCGGGAATCAGGTTGTTGATCGGGCAGCCCAGCGCCAGGCCGTTGACCAGCGCGCCGGTGTGGCAGTAGGGGATGCCGCAATCCATGCACCGGGCGCCCTGGTCGCGGAGGGTCTTCTCGGCGTACTCCGGGTGTGTCTCGCTCCAGTCCTTGACCCGCTCCAGCGGCGGCCGAACGTGGGCCGGCTCGCGCTCGAACTCCATGAAACCGGTCGGCTTCCCCATCGTCAGTTGCCCGCCACTCGGCGCGCGTCCATCACGTTCTCCTCGAAGGCGGCCATCTCGGCTTCCTCCTGCGAGAGCCCTTTCTCGAGCATTCGGGCCTGCGCCTCGATGACGCGGCGGTAGTCGTTCGGGACGACGCGGATGAACCGGCTGACGGTGGTATCCCATTCGTCGAGCAGGGCTCTGCCTCGCGGGCTGGCGGTGTACTCGACATGGCGCTCCAGCAGCCGGCGGATCTCGGCAATCTCACTGGGATCCGAGAGCGGGAAGAGCTGCACCATCTCCTTGTTGCAGACCCGCTCGAAGCCTCCGCCGGCGGCGCCGCCTTCGCCGCTCTCGTCGAGGACGTAGGCGATGCCGCCCGACATGCCAGCGGCGAAGTTGCGGCCCGTCTTGCCGATGACGACGACGCGGCCGCCGGTCATGTACTCGCAGCCGTGGTCGCCGACGCCCTCCACCACGGCGCTGACGCCGGAGTTGCGGACGCCGAAGCGCTCGCCGGCCATACCGCGGATGTAGGCCTCGCCGGACGTGGCGCCGTAGAGGGCGACGTTGCCGGTGATGACGTTCTCCTCCGCCACGAAGGTAGCCTCGCGCGGCGGGAACAGGACGATCTTGCCGCCCGAAAGACCCTTGCCCAGGTAGTCGTTGGCGTCGCCCTCCAGGGTGAGGGTGATGCCCTTCGGCACAAACGCCCCGAAGCTCTGGCCGGCCGAGCCACGGAAGTGGAGCTTGATCGTGTCCTCGGGCAGGCCGGCGGCGCCGTAGCGGCGCGTCACCTCGGAGCCGAGGGACGTGGCCACGACACGGTTGGTGTTGTGGACCGGCAGGTCCGCCTCGACCTTCTCGCCCCGCTCCAGCGCGGGCTTGCAGAGCGGGATGAGCGTCGTGGAGTCGAGCGAGAGCTCGATCTTGTGCTCCTGCGTGATCTGGCACGTCCGGCCGGTCGTCTTGGGCACCTGGGGCTGGAAGAGGATCCGGCTGAAATCGAGGTTGTGGGCCTTCCAGTGGTCGATCGCACGGCGCATCTCGAGCCGCTCGGAGTGGCCGACCATCTCCTCGAAGGTCCGGAATCCCAACATAGCCATGTACTCGCGGACTTCCCGGGCCACGAAGGTCATGAAGTTGACCACGTACTGCGGATCGCCGCTGAAGCGCTTGCGCAGCTCGGGGTCCTGCGTGGCGATGCCGACGGGGCAGGTGTTGAGATGGCAGACGCGCATCATCACGCAGCCCAGCGTGACCAGCGGCGCCGTGGAGAAGCCGAACTCCTCGGCACCGAGGAGCGCGCCGATCACCACGTCGCGACCGGTCTTCATCTGGCCGTCCACTTCGATCGCCACGCGCGAGCGCAGGTCGTTGATGAGCAGGACCTGGTTCGTCTCGGCGATGCCGAGCTCCCAGGGCAGGCCCGCGTGTTTGATGGACGACAACGGCGAAGCGCCCGTGCCGCCGTCGTGGCCGCTGATCAGGATCACGTCCGCATGGGCCTTGGCGACGCCCGCGGCGATCGTCCCGACGCCCACCTCGGAGACGAGCTTCACGGATATACGGGCGTCGGGGTTGGCGTTCTTGAGGTCGTGGATCAGCTCGGCCAGATCTTCGATGGAGTAGATGTCGTGGTGCGGTGGCGGGCTGATCAGGCCCACGCCGGGAGTCGAGTGGCGGACCTTGGCGATCCAGGGGTAGACCTTGTGGCCGGGGAGCTGGCCGCCCTCGCCGGGCTTGGCGCCCTGGGCCATCTTGATCTGGATCTCGCGGGCGCTGACCAGGTATTCGCTGGTCACGCCGAATCGGCCCGATGCGACCTTCTTGATGGCGCTCTTGAGTGAGTCGCCGTTGGGCAGGGCTTCGAAGCGGGCCGGATCCTCGCCGCCCTCGCCGGTGTTCGACTTGGCTCCGAGGCGGTTCATGGCAATTGCGAGCGCCTCGTGGGCCTCGCGCGAGATCGAGCCGTAGCTCATCGCGCCCGTCTTGAAGCGGCGAACGATCGACTCGACCGGCTCGACCTCGTCGAGGATGAGCGGATGACGGTGGTTCGGCTTGAAGTCCATCAGGCCGCGCAGCGTGCACAGCCCCTCTGACTGGTCGTCGATGAGCTTCGAGTACTCCCGAAACGCCGTGTAGCTGCCGCTCCGGGCGGCGTATTGCAGGTGTGCGATCGAGAGCGGGTTGAAGAGGTGACGCTCGCCGTCGACCCGGAACTGGACGTTGCCGCCGGTGCCGAGCTGCTTGTGGTAGATCGGCCGCTTGGGCGGATACGCGCGGTCCTGGCGCATCTTCACTTCGCGGGCGATGACGTCGATGCCGACGCCGCCGATGCGAGTCGGCGTCCCGGTGAAGTACTCGTCGACGAAGTCCTGGTTGAGCCCCACCGCCTCGAAGACCTGGGCGCCATGGTAGCTCTGGATGGTGCTGATGCCCATCTTGGAGATGACCTTGACGATCCCCTTGGCGATGGCCTTGCGGTACTTCTTCTCGGCCAGCTCGGCCGAGCCGGAGATCATCCCCAGGCGAACCTGGTCGTGGACGGTCTCGAAGGCGAGGTATGGGTTGACGGCGCTGGCGCCGTACCCGAGAAGCAGGGCGAAGTGATGGACTTCGCGCGGCTCACCGGACTCGAGGACGAGGCCGGCGAGGGTGCGCGTGCCGGCTCGGACCAGGTGGTGGTGGACGGCCGAGACCGCCAGAAGCGCCGGGATCGGGGCTTCGTCGGCGTTGTGGCCGCGGTCCGAGAGGATGATGACGTTGTGGCCCTCGGCGATCGCCTCCGAGGCGCGGTCGCGGAGCGCCTCGATCGCCTTGCGGAGCCCGGCGCCACCGTCGGCCACCTGATAGAGGATCGGCAGGGTGATCGTCTTGAATCCGTGCGGGTCGCCCGTGGAGAGGTGCCGGATTTTCTCGAGCTCTTCGTTCGAGAGGACCGGCGACGGCAGCTCGAGCTGGTGGGCCGCCGTTGGTTCCGGCTCCAGGAGGTTGCCCTCGGGCCCGATCGCCATCTCGGTGGCCATGATGATCTCTTCGCGGATGGCGTCGATCGGCGGGTTCGTGACCTGGGCGAAGAGCTGCTTGAAGTACGAGTAGAGGAGCTGCGGCCGCTCTGAGAGCACGGCCAGCGCGGCGTCGTTGCCCATGGCGCCGACCGGCTCGGTACCGGTGGCGGCCATCGGGTTGATCAGGATGCGCACGTCCTCGGCGGTGTAGCCGAAGACCTCCTGGCGGCGCAGGACGGTCTCGTGATCAGGCTCGATGACGCGCGGCGGGGGCGGCAGCTCGGTCAGCTTGACCAGCCACTCGCGGAGCCACTCCTCGTAGGGGTGCTCAGTGACGACGCGGTGCTTGAGCTCGTCGTCCGCGACGATGCGCTGCTCGGCCGTGTCGACCAGGAACATGCGTCCCGGCTGAAGGCGGCCCTTGGCCACGATCTGATCGGGCGGGATATCCAGCACGCCGGCCTCGGACGCCATCACGACGCGGCCGTCGGCGGTGATGTAGTAGCGGGCCGGCCGCAGGCCATTGCGGTCCAGCGTGGCCCCGATGCGGATGCCGTCAGTGAATGCGATCGAGGCGGGCCCGTCCCACGGCTCCATCAGGCAGGCGTGGAACTCGTAGAAGGCCTTCTTCTCGGGCGCCATCGACTCGTGATGCTGCCATGGCTCCGGCACCATCATCATCAGGCCGTGCGCGAGACTCCGCCCCGAGAGGTAGAGCAGCTCGAGGGTGTTGTCGAGGATGGCCGAGTCCGACCCTTCGGTGTCGATCGCCGGCAGGGCCTTAGTCAGCTCGTCGCCGAACAGCTTGGAATTGAATTGCGACTGGCGGGCGTGCATCCAGTTGACGTTGCCGCGCAGGGTGTTGATCTCGCCGTTGTGCGAGATGTAGCGGTACGGGTGCGCGCGCGCCCACGATGGGAACGTGTTGGTCGAGAAGCGCGAGTGGACCATGGCGATGGCGCTCTCGACGCGCTCGTCGAGGAGATCCGGGTAGAACGTCCTCAACTGTGAGGCATTGAGCATGCCCTTGTAGACGATCGTGCGGCAGCTGAGCGAGGGAATGTAGAAGTCGCCGCGGCTCGGAATCGCCGAGCGCGCGACGGCCTTCTCGACCAGGCGGCGGGCGATGTAGAGCTTCCGCTCGAAAGCCAGGTCCTCGACCATTCCCTCGGGCCGGTCGATGAAGACCTGGCGGATGAGGGGCTGGCTGGCCTTCGCGCTCGCGCCGAGGCCGGTGTTGTCGGTGGGCACTTCGCGCCAGCCCAGGAAGTGGAGGCCCTCTTCCTCGACCACGCGCTCGAAGAGACGGAAGCACTCGACCCGGCTGACCTTGTCCGGCGGAAGGAAGACCATGCCGACGCCGTAGCCGCCCCGACCCCGCAGCCGGACCCCGGACCTCGCCGCCATCTCGAACAGGAAGCGATGGGGTATCTGGAGGGTCAATCCGGCGCCGTCGCCGGTGTTCTTCTCGGAGCCGGTGGCGCCGCGGTGTTCGAGGTTGACGAGGACAGTCAGGGCGTCGCGGACGATGGCGTGGGACGGCCGGCCGGCGACGCCCACGACGAAGCCGAAGCCGCACGCGTCGTGCTCGAAGGCCGGGTCGTACAGGCCCTGGGCTCGCGGACCGCCAGTCTGGCCCAACTTGGATTCCATCCTCGAATGCGATGTCCTGCGCCGGTCTGGATCGGCGGAGACGCCGACAGGAGTCCCTGCTCCGTGAGCAGGAGCCCTCTATCCGTTGCGGAACCCCGAGTGTCACCGAGAGCGGTTCCGGGGTCAAGGTTGCGAAGGTTGCGATTGGGAACGATACGGCAACTCCGCTGACCGGCGCACCGCTGCCGCGTTTGCCAGCCGGGAGACCCCGGGAGGGGCCGCCAACCCCTTCGTGGAGGTGGTTCGCCGCGGAGAGTTTCGGCCAGCCGAGGCGCGCTGCCGCCTCGATCGCGCTAGACTTCCGACGCCTCCCCGGCGCAGATCGGTTCCCGGGGGTCCGACGGTGAGGCGGGTGCCGCAATGCTCCCAGGCAACTGTCAGGAGGTCCAGATTGTCTCCCCAGACGCGCCGAGGTCGAGCGGTGGCGGCCAGTCGAAAGACGCGAGGTCGCACTGACTCCGGGCCCAAACCCGGGCCTGTCTCCGGGCCGAATCCCGCGCCCGTCGAAGAGTCTCCCGAAGAGTCTCCCAGGGAGGAGACGGCGGTTGAGTCGCGCCCGCACACCGAGGGCAAGCGGGCCAAGGTGCCGCCGGCTCGGCGCAGGAAGCAGCACGGCACGGCCTATCGCTGGATCGTCGCCTACCTGCCGATCATGGCGGGCATGTTCGTGCTGCTGGGCGCAATCTGGATCTACACGTACGTCAACCCGGCTCCGCCCACGCCCGTGCAGGAGTGGACCAAAATCGAGAACCAATGGTCGCCGCCGCGCGAGAAGGCCCGCGCCGCCATCGCCGCCGACACTCTCGATTTCGCCAAGCTGCAGGCGGACTACAAGGACTTCTACACCCAGACCAAGGGCTGGGTCGACGCGGTCACAGCCGTCAGCAGCAGCAATTGGGGCGTGGCAGCCGACGACGTCAGCACTTTCCTCAGCGACGACCAGCAATACCTGCCTGTGCTGCAGCAGGTCGAGACCGCGAAGACCGCATACGACGTCGCCGCGCTGGCCGACACGCTCACGCAGGGGGATACGCAGTTCACCACGGACGTCGACACGATCAGGGCCGACTTCGATCTGCCGGCCACGAGCCCCGCGCCCTCCCCGCCGGCGGTTCCATCGGTGAATCCGACACCGACTCCCACACCCGGGCCAAGCGGTTCGCCCGCCCCGTCCGGCAGCGCGAGCGCGACCGGTGCGCCCTCCGCCTCGCCCGCTCCAACCGGGTTGCCGGCAGTGAGTGGGTCGGAGGCGCCGTCTGCGAGCAGCGTGGCAACTCCGACAAGCTCCCCAAGCTGAGCCCGAATCCGCCGGACCGGCGGCTCGCGCGTTCGACCAGCGGATCGCCGCCCACCCGCCTCGACCGGCCCATTTGGCGAGTGGGACCGGTACCACTCGCCCCCGGATGCCTGGTACGGGTGGCCGTAGCCCAAAGTACGGCTTGTGACGGTTGGGTGGAGTCTGTACGGTTCGCGTCGCTTCAGGCCGGATCTGGCTTGGCTGCCCCAAGGAAGTCGATGCGCTCGGTTTGAACCAGACGCAGAGGAAATCGATGGCTGCCGTGGTCGCTAACGAACTCGGTCCCATGCTTACCGCGAGTGAGGTAGCCGAGATGCTTCACCTGCACGTGAACACGGTGAAGCGGCTGGGAGATCGCGGCGAATTGCCGTTCTATCGCGTCTGCAAGCGGGGCGATCGACGCTTCCGCCTCGAAGACGTGATGACCTTCCTGGACAGGAACCGCTAGAGCCTCCAACCAGAATTCCCGGTTCGCCGGCAATCCGTCACCGGGCCCTGTGTCCGGATCCGCCGAGCCAGAGCCGTCGACGCTTCTATGAGGGAATGATTCCGCCGGCGGTCAGTCCCCGGCCGAGGCGCCGGTCCGCGGCAGGGTGCGCAACGCCGCCCCGAACAGCTCCACCCCCTGCGCGATCTCGCCGGCCGTGACGTCGATCGGGGGCAGGAAGCGGATGACGTTGTGGTGCGTGCCGCAGTTGAGGACCAGCAGACCCTGCTCGCCGCACGCCTGAACGAGCGCCTCGCTCGTGTCCGTATCCGGTTCGCGGCTGGCCCGATCCCTGACCAGCTCGAGGCCCACCATCAGACCGCGGCCCCGGACGTCACCGATTCGGTCATCCGCGTCCATGAGGCCCTTGAGGCCGGCGATCAGCTCGTCGCCGCGCGTCGCGGCGTTGGCCACCAGGCCTTGCTCGGCGATCGTCCTCATGACGGCGATGCCCGCCGCGCAAGAGACGGGATTGCCGCCGAAGGTGGTGCCGTGGGCGCCGACGCCCCAGCGCTGCTGGAGCTCGCGGCGGCTGACGATCGCGCCGATGGGCATGCCGTTGCATAGGGCCTTGGCCACGCAAACGACGTCGGGGACGATGTCGGCATACTCGAAGGCCCACATCCTGCCGGTGCGGGCGATGCCCGACTGGATCTCGTCGGCGATCAGCAGGATGCCGTTTTCGTCGCAGAGCGCGCGCAACTCCCGCAGGAACGAGATCGGGGCGGGGTTGAAGCCGCCCTCTCCCTGGATCGGCTCGATGATGATCGCCGCGACCGATGTCGCGGGGATCTCGTGGCCCAGGAGAGTGCGGAGCGCGCCCATGGCGCCGGCCGTGGCCGCCTCTTCGTCGTCGCCGAAGTAGCGGTAGACGTTTGGGAATGGCGTCAGGTAGACCGACGGCAGCAGCGGCTCGTAGCCGAGCCGGTAGTTGATGCTCGAGCTCGTGATCGATGCGGCGCCGAAGGTTCGGCCGTGGAAGGCTCCCCGAAAGGCGATGATGCCGGGCCGGCCGGTGACGCGCCGAGCGAGCTTGAGCGCACCCTCGACGGCCTCGGTGCCGGAGTTTCCGAAGAAGACGGTGTCGAGCGGGTCCGGGCACGCGTCGGCGAGCATCGTGGCCAGCTGGCCGACGGGCTCGAGGTAGCCGAGGGCGTTGCAGATGTGGAGCAGCTTGTCGGCCTGGTCCTTGATCGCCTGCGTGACCGCCGGATGGTGGTGACCCAGGGAGGTAGTGGCGATGCCGCAGGCGAAGTCGAGGAAGCCGCGCCCGGCCGAGTCGTACAGGGTGTGGCCTTCGCCGTGGTCCCAGCTGCGCTCGTAGTAGCGGCCCAGGATGGGGGAGAGGTGAGGCCTGGAGAGCGCGGCGAAGTCGCCCCGGGCGACGAGGCCCGAGTCTGCCGGCGCGGCGCCTGCCGGACGCGGGTCGCCGGCCGGTTCGCCGGCCCTGGAGGCGGCGGTGGCTGAGACGACGGGTTCCTGTCCGGTGCGATCCATGACGAGGGCTCCTCAAGACACAGTTCGCCGGTCGGTTCCGATCGGCGGGGCAGCCCGAGTATAGAGTTCCCGCGGCCGACACCGCGCGCACCTGCGACGCATGCGGCAGATCGCCCTTGGCGGCGACTCCAGCCGCATCGCGCCGGTGCTCCCTGGCACGCGGCCGCGTGGCGCCGCCCGGCATTAGCCCATTGGTACTGGCGATGTGCGCCAACAGTCCCACTCGACACCTGCGAACGCGTTACGCTTATGTGCACCGGGCTGGCGCCCGGGCGCATCGCGACGGCGTCGGTGCCCTTGCGCGGTCGCTTGTGCTGGACTCGACCCGCCTTCGGGCGGGCCCGATCGTTGTCTTCGGCGACGATCGGTGACAGCGCAGCGAACGAAGCGAGGAATGGCATGGGACGCATCAAGGCGCGCGCCGTCGAAGACATGCGTGAGTTCGTCGTCGACGGCCGGACGGTCAAGGTCATGTCGAGGCTGGCCGACAACAACCAGCTGGCCCGATTGTTCGCGCTCGAGTCGAACGCCACTGGGAGCGATGCCTCGCCCCTGATCGACGACGGCGAAGCGGACGTGATGCGCAGACGGATCGACGCGAAACCCAGGAAGGGCCGGCCTCTTCGGCTCCTGGGTAGCATGCCGGACGCCGCGACGGCCCGCCCCGACGAACCGCGGATTGCGGGCGCGCCGGTCGAGCCGCTCGCGTTCTCGCTGCCCGGCGCGCCTGACGGCCTCGTCGTCCAGATGAACGAGCGTGGCGACGGCCACATGTTCGCCGTGGGCGAAGCCCGCGTGAGCCTGGGGTCGGACGGAATGTGGTGGATCGTCACGCGGCTCATCGAGGCGCTGGAGGATCCGCAGACCGTTTCAACCTGGCCGCGGTTCCTGACCGTCGCGGGGTCACTGGGCGGTCCGGCCACCCAGGCCTCGCTGCAGTACAGCGAGACGGGCGTCTGCGTAGTCTGGCGCCGCCTGGAGAGTGGCGTCGTCGGAGACGTGCTGGCCTGGCAGGAGCTGTCGCACGATCGGGCCCAGGGCTGGCTGAGCATGCTGCGGCCGATTCTCCTCGACCTGGAGCAGCGGCCGGTTCACCGCCACCGGCTGCTCCCCGCCAGGACGGCCGAGCGTTGGGCGCACGCACTCGAGCATTGGAGCGACTAGCCTCGAGCCGGCCACCAACCGACCCTGCGCACGAAACGGCGCCGGCCGCTCGAAGCGCATCGAATCCGACCCGATGCCGTAACGTGAGGGCATGCCCCTGCCAGACCCAAGTGCCACCTTCTTCGGGCTCGACGCCAGGACCCTCCGCTTCATGGAGGCGCACCAGGTCCGGGCGGTGACGATCCCGGGGCGCGGCTGGCGTGATCTGGGCGACGCCGTTCTGCTCTTCTCCGCGATCGAGAAGGAGCCGTTCTTCAATCGACTGGTCGCCGTGCGCTGGCCGTCCCATCCGGGCGCTTTCGATGCTCGACTGCGCGAGACCTGCGATCTGTTCAAGGCACTGGAGCGCCGGCCCTACGTCTGGGCCGTTCCAGGTTTCAGCGAACCGGACGATCTCATCGCCCGCCTGGCAGCCAACGGTTTCGTGGATCAGGGCGGCGGGTTCGACATGGTTCTCGTGCGGGAGCCCGGGGCGGCCACGGACCGCAGCCTCCCGGATGGCTCGGTGCTGGAGCACTGGAACCGCTCGACCGGCGAAGAGATCCCGGCCCGCGCGGACGCGCTTGCCCGGGTGATCGGCGAATCCTTCGACATCCCGAGCAGCCGTCATGCGAACCTCGTCCGCGAGATAAGCCTGACGCTGGGCCGGCCGGATTTCCACGGTTACGTGATCAGCGTGGACCGCGAGCCGGTCGCGACCGGCCAGCGCTACACGTTCGACGGGGCCAGTTACCTCTCGTCGATCGGGACCCGGCCGGGCTGGCGCGGTCGCGGCTTCGGCGCGCACATCACTCGGGTCCTGGTCGGCGACTCGCGCGCCGAGGGTGTGGACCTGATCTACCTCGGCGTATACGCCGACAACACGGCGGCCATCCGGCTGTACCAGCGGCTGGGCTTCGCGATCCTGGGCGGTCGGTCCGCCGACATGCTGAGACCCTGCCGAAGTGAGATTTCAGCCGAGAGGTCGATGCCGGGTCATTCTCAGGACTGACGGCCGGGCTGCGGTCCGCTGGGTAGACTCACGCGTGGCCGGGCCTGCGGGCGGACGGGCGCCGTCTGAAGCAGGAAGCAAGGAGTGAGATGACGCAAAGCGGCGAGCCTGTGATCGGCGTCGCCAACCTGTGCAAGTGCTACGGCGATGTCAAGGCCGTCGACGGGGTCAGCTTCCAGGTTGCGCGCGGCGAAGTCTTCGGCATGCTGGGGCCGAACGGGGCCGGCAAGACGACCACGATCGAGATCCTCGAAGGCCTGCGCGAACCGGACTCCGGGTCCGTCACCGTCTTTGGGATGGACGTCACCAGGCACGCACCATCGATAAAGCAGCGCATCGGAGTTCAGCTCCAGACGGTGTCGCTGTACCCGCGGCTCACGGTGACCGAGCTGCTGGATCTCTTCGGCAGCTTTTACGCGCACCATCTGCCCACCAAGCAGCTTGTCGACGCGGTCGACCTGGGCGAGCGCGCGAAGGCACGGTCGATGAACCTTTCGGGCGGCCAGCAGCAGCGCCTGTCGATCGCCCTGGCCCTGGTCAACGATCCCGAGCTGATCTTTCTCGACGAGCCGACGACGGGCCTCGATCCCCAGGCGCGCCGCTCACTCTGGGATCTGGTCAAGGGGCTCCAGGCGCAGGGCAAGTCGATCCTCATGACGACTCACTACATGGAGGAGGCCGCGGAGCTGTGCGACCGGGTCGAGATCATGGACCACGGGCACATCCTGGAGATGGGTACGGTTCCGGAGCTGATCGGGCGGCGGTTCAAGGAGCGAGCCGTCTTCTTCGACACGAGCCTCAAGCTCCCCTCCGCCCAGCTGGGCAAGCTCGAGGGAGTGACGCGGGCCGCCCAGGAAGATGGCCAGACCGTGCTCTACTCGCGGGATGTCGCGGGCACCATCGGCGCGTTGCTGGCCCTCACCGACAGCCTGGGCGTGGAGCCGAAGAACCTGGGGATACGCCAGGCCACCCTCGAAGACGTCTTCCTCGACCTGACCGGTCGAGCCCTGCGCGACTAGGAGCCGAAAGATGAACACCCTCCTGCGGCTGACGGTCGCGAACATCAGGTCCCTGGTCCGCGACAGGGCGGCCCTGTTTTGGACCTTCTTCTTCCCGGTCATGTTCGTATTCCTGTTCGGCTGGATCTTCGGCGGCAACAGCGACACCAAGGTCGCCATCGGCTTCGTCGATCAGGACAACGGGAGCCAGGTCTCGGTCGCCCTCCAGAAGGCCTTCTCTCAGGTCACTCTCCTGACGATCCAGACGGGCTCGCTCGACGCGGAGGAGGCGGCGATGCAGCACGGCGACATCTCGGCGATAGTCGTCGTTCCGAGCGGCACCGGCGCCGCCGTCGCCGCAAAGAGCGCAACTTCCATCCAGCTGTATACCGATCCTAGCCAGAGCCAGACCAGTCAGGTCGTCGAGCAGATAGCGGATCAGATCGTCGGTGCGTCGAACCTGCAGATTGCCGGCGGGACGGCGGTCGTCGGGATCCAGCCGATGACCCTGGCGTCCACCAACATGAGCACCGTCGCGTACCTGGTCCCGAGCATCCTGGCCATGGCCCTGATGCAGCTCGGCGTCTTCGCCGCGATACCGCTGGTGCAGCAGCGAGAGAAGGGCATCCTCAAGCGCATCGGGGCGACGCCGCTTGCTCGCTGGAAGCTCGTCGGGAGCAACGTCTTGATGCGCCTGATGGTGGCCATCGTGGACGCCGTGGTGATCCTCGGCATCGGGCTGATCTTCTTCAACGTTCAGATCGTCGGCAACCTCCTGGCTGCGGCCGGCCTCGTTCTCCTCGGGGCCGGCGCGTTCCTGGCCATCGGCTTCGCGCTCGCGTCCTTCCTGAAAACCGAGGAGCAGGCCACCGGGGTGGTGCAGGTGGTCCAGATGCCGATGATGTTCCTGTCGGGCATCTTCTTCTCGTTCGACTTCCTGCCTGGCTTCCTCCAGACGGTCGCTCGCTTCATGCCGCTGACCTATCTGGCCGACGCCCTGCGACAGGTCATGGTCAACGGGACTCAGGTCGCTCCGCTCGGGGTGGACGTCGCGATCCTCACCGGCTGGCTGGTTGTCTGCCTCGGCATCGCGGCTCGCTCCTTCCGCTGGGAGTAGGCCCCGACACCCACGACCTCGGGTCCGCCTGTTTCTGCCCAATATCACCCTGGGCAATGCAGAGCGACATCCATGGGGCGCGATGGCCGTTCGGCCGCGGAGGGCCGATACGTGGAGGGCAAATCCACGCTCGGATCCCCTGGCTCGAGGCGAATGCCGCGCGGCCGTGGGTTGCCCTCGTCCGATGCCGCCCACTTAGCATCGCCCCGGGCGATGCAGGGCAAGAATCGACCGTGTCGGCCTCGCAACGTGGTCGTTGGGAAGCGCAGGGCCGCGGATTGATCGTGCCGTCGCTGGTCTGGGTCCTGCTGATGCGCTTCGGAGAGGCCGACCTCTACCAGCGCTCGTAGTGGACGATCGCGTCGAAGGGCTTGCGGCCACCGGCGCGTTTCGCCCATGTGAGCGCGGCTGGATCGGCCGGGTAGCCGAACGAGAGCAGGAACTCGCAGTGGCGGCCGGCAGGCAGGCCGAGGAGCTGGCGGACGAGCGCTTGCTCGTACACCGTCGCGGGCACGCTGCCGATCCCGAGCTCCCACGCGGCCAGGGTCATGTTTTGGGCTGCGCGGCCCAGGTCCCACATGACCGACAGGGGAGCATCGGCGGTGGCCGGGTCGGGCGTGACCAGCGCGATCGCGGCCGCGGCGCCGGCCAGGTGCTGGGCGTACGGGCCGACCCCGGCCAGCTCGGCCAGGTGGGCTCGATCGGTGCAGACCACGAAGTCCCAGTTCTGCTGGTTCTTGGAGCTGCCCGAGCGGCGCCCCGCGTTGAGGATGCGGTCCAGGTGCTCGGGTTCCAGCGGGCGATCGGCGAACTTGCGGATCGCTCGTGTGGTGTCGATCGCTTGCCAGGTGTCCATGGGTTTCTCCTGGGGGTGGGGCGGAGGTCGGGTCAGTGGAGGGGCGGACGCTCGCCCCTGTCGCGGGTCTCTCGGCGGGTCTTCTCGCGCGTCTCCGCCTCCTCCTTCTGGGCGGTGCTCTGCGCGCCAAAGCCGTAAACGGGATTCTCGGGGCGCTCGACGATGCAGGCCGCGGCGAGCTCGGCGGCCTTCTTGGGGTCCACCGGGCCGCCCAGCTCCCTGGCGAAAAACGACGCCGTTCTGCGCCGCACGTCGGCGTCCTCGTACAGCCAGCGATGACCGTAGCCGGGCACGATCAGTGTCTCGACCGCGGCGGAACCGGGGTTGGTGCGGGCGCCGCGAGCCGCGTCGGCGATCAGCCCGAGGTGCGCCACCGGCACGCCCTGGTCGTCCTCGCCGTGCATCAGCAGCAGCGGCCCCCGATATCGGGCTGCCGCGAGGCACGCGTTCGCATCGTCGATGGAATGGCGACGTGGGACCAGCAGCACCGCGGCCGTCAGGTAGGCGAGGGGACTGGCGATCGGCGCGGGGATCCTCATGTGGGCCATGGCGAATATCTTGCGGGTCATCCGAACCAGGTCGGCGGGGGCCGACAGCGCCACCACTGCCCGAACCGCGGGTTCGGAGGCGGCTGCCACGATTACGCCGGCGCCGCCCATAGAATGCCCCATAAGGCCGACGGCCGACACCTCCGGTCGGGCGGCGAGCCAGCGTGCCGCCGCCGCCGCGTCCTCGGCGAATTCGGGGACCTCGATAGGCAGCTTCTCCGGCGCGTTGTCGCCGTGTCCTCGCACGTCGATGACCAGGCAGTGAAAACCGGCGGCGTGCAGGTAGCGGATGTGGGCCATCGATCGGCCGCGGTTCGACTCCCAGCCGTGCACGATCGCGACAGCGGGTCGAGGCCGGGCCGTGCGATCGGGGCTGTCCGAACCTTCGGCCGGCACGAACCAGCCGGCCAGCCGTGAGTCTCCGGATGGAATCTCGGCCGACTCGAACGCCAGCCCGAAGTCGGCCGGAGTGCCCTCGACCGGGCTTCGATGGGGCAGGCCCACTCTCTCGCGGTACCGCAGGGCGAACCGATAGGCAAGGCCGAAGGCGACGGCGCCCGTGACGCCCGCGGCCAGTGCCAGGCGCCTGGGTCGGAACGGAAGAGATGGCATGAGCGTAGGGGACGGCACGGCGGCGCCGCTGTCAAGCGGGCCACCATCCCGCCGGCACGGCCGGGGCCGAAAAGGGCCCCACAGGGCTTCCGCCCGGGCCCGGTAGACTGGTGGGATGCCGCCCCGCAACCCCTTCACGGTCCTGGAGATCCCGCTCGACGCCACCACGGACGCCATCAAGGCGGCCTGGCGACGTCTCGCCCGCCAGCATCACCCCGACGTGGCGAGCGGCGATGAGGGCGTCGAGCGCCACGCGAACCGCCGCATGGCGGAGATCAACGCGGCATATCAGGAGCTCAGCGACCCGGAGCGGAGGCAGCGGCATCGGCAAGCGGCGGCTCGAGCGGCCCGCGCCGGCCAGGCCTGGGAGTGGGCCGGAGCGACCGCTGCCGGCGGCGCCCCAGCGGGGTCGGACCATCGCTCCGGCCGCGTTCCGCAGCCTCGTACGGGCCGGCCCGTCACCGCCCGGATCGACACGAGCGCGCTCCTGCGCCCCCGCAACTCGACCCTGCATCCGCTCGACCGGAGCCCGCTGCCGGGGCTTCCGCCGCGTCCCCGCTCGGCGGAGGATCGGGAGCCGCCGCGCGCATCCACGCCCAGCGGGCCCACGCACCGGCGACCTGGGCCGGACCTGGAAGGGGAGCTGCCCGCCCTCGCCGATGCGCTGGACACGCGCCTCAAGTTCGGCAAGTTCGAGGGTTTGACCCTGGCCGACGTAGCCGAGCTGGAGCCGACCTACGTCGACTGGATCGTGCGCACCATCGACCGCGATGCGGGGCTGGTGATGGCGGCGCGCGTCGTCCTGCGCTACCTGGAACGCTCCGGAACCCTTCGGCGCCGCCGGCTGGACACGGCGTTCCCACGCCGCTGACAGGGTGGGCGGCCGCCGATCGAAGGGCCATGCTGGCCGGCTCTCCGTGGTTGCTCGGGTCGTGGACGGGGCTTGCGACCTCCTGTACGACGCCCCGGTCGTCTCAAGGTGGCGGTTGCGGTAGCCCCGGCCCGTGTCCGACGCCCCTGGCCTCTTCGTGCTGTGATGATCGGCGGCCATCCCCACCGTAGCGCCGGATCGGCCCGGCACAATGACCCGTCCGGGCTTGCCTACGACAGGCAGTAAGTCCGGCGCGCAGGCGCACCGGGCGCTACCATCGCCGCATGTATGCCGACGGTCTGTCCTTCCTCGACGAAGAGCGCGAAGCCTGGCGACCCTACGAGGCTCTCCTCGACCTAACCGACGAACAGCTGGAGAAGCCCGTCGAGGGCGCCCACAGCTGGAGCGGAAGAGATCTGATGGGCCACCTGGGCGGCTGGGTCGAGGTCTGGCGAGCCATCGCCCAGGAGCTGGCGGTCGGGCCGAAGAGTCCGGCCTTCGACCGGCTGACGGAAATCGGTCGCGACTGGGATGCGCAGGGCGACGCCATCAACGCCCGTCTGCAGGCCGAATGGGCGGCCCTGTCGATGGCCGAGGTCAGGCATCGTTTCTCGACCCTGCCGGGCGAGCTGCGCGGCTACCTGACGGTGGTGCCCGAGGCCCGCTGGCTCAAGGATTCGGCCCACCTGAAGTCGCTGCTCGGAAACACCACGGAACACTACGACGAACACATGGCGGATCTCCGAGCCGTGCTCGCCGCAGCGGGGCGCTGATCGCCTGCGGCATCGGCCAGGAGGTGACCACCGGATGACCGACCACCGAACCGTCAACGGGCGCACAGAAGCGCCGAGCCTGAACGAGGCGATCGACCGGCTGGCGGACGAACTGGGCGATATCCATCGCCACGAGTCCGGGACCCTGGTCGAGTACGTTCGCGGAGCCACCGTCTTCGCCGCCCGCCAGAGAACCATCGTCAGCTTCCGCCTCCGAGCCGAAGTTGCCGAGGCGGCGCTTGGAACGGCCGACACGGTCCGTGCCTCTCGCGGAGCGGGCTGGATCGCTCTCCAGCCACGG
>Ga0182027_10003630_pt1 | contig 24305 bp, 14 predicted proteins | sample 712E1DmetaG_FD_121300 | JGI IMG/M metagenome (GOLD analysis project Ga0182027, IMG submission 121300) | Permafrost microbial communities from Stordalen Mire, Sweden - 712E1D metaG (Illumina Assembly) | ecosystem: Environmental > Terrestrial > Soil > Wetlands > Permafrost | place: Sweden... | reverse complement strand
GGATCCGCTTCGGGTACTGACGTAAACGGAAACGCATTCAATGTGAATATTGTAAACCCTCTTCGTGCAGCCCTTAATTGCAGATGGATTGAAAGCGGAACATTGGAAATTACTCCTTCCGGATTAGCAACACGCACTGTTGATTTTGGCGGTGGCAATTGCGACGATCAGGCTACCGTGACTATCAATGGTAATACCTATAATTTTACAATGCACTAAATAATTGCAAAGTGCATGTGTTGAAAGGTCTTCCCGAAAGGAAGACCTTTTTTATTAAAGCTTTGTTCGTACAATCATTCCTTGTGTACTGAACCTGCTCCTGAAACTTTTTGAGATATTTCAGGATTTCCTTTGTAATTAATTTCTCCTGCACCGGAAATATCAATATCCAGTTTCTTATTCACAGATACATTAGCTTCACCTGCACCACTGCTTTTAATTTTGAAATTTTCTACAGCCAGTTCAAAAGCCTTTATTTCTGAAGCACCTGAAGTTTCTGCCACCACATTATCAGCTTTGCCTTTCAGCTTTATTTCACCTGCTCCCGAACAATCAATATTTAAAGATTGCACAGCAAGAGTAAGATTAATTTTTCCAACTCCGCTGATTTCTATATGCAAATCCGATGAAGTTAATATATTGCTGCTTTTGAGATTTACCGCACCTGACAGATCAATTTTCTTAATATTTGGTGAAGAGATATAAACGAAAATATCTTTAGTGGGATCCAATGATCTTTCACTTTTAATGATCAGTTTTTCTCCTTCAATTTTTGTGGTGATATACTGCATAAGGTTTTCATCGGTTTCAATATTTACTGAAGTGAGGCTATCCTGTTTCAGAATTACGGCAAAACTTCCGGAAACTTCAATAGCATTAAATCCCGATAATTTCCGCTCCTGCTTAATGATTTTGCCGTTTCCATTTTCATGGATCAGGCCATTGATGCAAGACGAAAAAAAGCAAATCATAATAATAGTGATAAATACCGATGAAAGTTGTTTAAGGGGTTTCATATAATTATGTTTTTTAAAACCGAGTTTAACTAAACAAACTTACATAAATTTTTAATTATACTGAAGTTCAAAAAAGTACTAAGATATTTTCATTATGTGTTTTATCAAAACCCTAAATCGATAAAGTGTTTTTGTGCTGAAAAATAGAATCAATGCCTCTTTTTTTATTATAACTTTGCATTCCTTATAAACAATTTAAAGATGAAAAATTTTTATACAATCATTTTTATTCTTTCGGCAATTGTTGCCAATGCGCAAATTTCAAAAAAAGATATTTCAATTAAGCATTCAGAGGATCTGAATTACTACGAAAACAAAATTACAGCAGGCGTTAACACAGCCATTGTAAATAATTACAATTCACACAAACAATATTTTGATAATGCATACGTCCTGTACCCTCAGGTTCCGCGGGGTATTTTAGAAGCTGTGTCATTTACCATGACCCGTTTTTATCATGTGGACAGCACCGGAGAAGAAAGTTGTATCGGCCTTCCGAGAGTTTATGGCGTAATGGGTTTGACACTGAACGGGAAAAATTATTTTCGTAATAACCTGATTACTGTTTCTGAAAAATCAGGCATTTCGATCAATGAAATAATCAACAATCCTGAAAAAAATATTAAGGCTTATGCTGCTGCTTATGTTGCCATAAAAAATCAATTGGAAATAACCAGTATGAAAATTGAAGATCAGGTCCCTGTGCTGATTGAACTGAGCGAACTTCCACTGACCAATGATATTCAAAATAATTTTGCTTTAAACTCCCATCTCTATTCTGTGATGACTTTTTTAAGTAATAAATATTACAGCAATCTATGCGGGTTTCCGGAATATTCCATTGATATGAAAAATATTTTTGGTGAAGATAATTTCAGGATTTTAAATTCGGGACATGTAATAATACGTGATACTACAATTACAAATTCCTCAGGACAAAAATTTATCAATAACCATATGCACAGTAGTCTCAGTCCGAACAGTACTGATTACGGTCCTGCATTATGGAATGCAGCAGCAACATGCAATTATACTCCCGGTCGCGGTGGTACTGCTGTTTCTGCAGTCGTTGTTCATGATGTGGAAGGAACTTATGCCGGTTGTATTTCCTGGTTTCAGAACTGTTCAGCCGTGGTATCTGCTCATTATGTACTTCGATCCTCAGATGGACAGATCACTCAAATGGTTTCAGAAGCCGATAAAGCTTGGCATGTAGGTTCAGAGAATCCATACACAATTGGTATGGAGCATGAAGGGTATGTAGCACAAACAGGATGGTACACCACAGCTATGTACGGAACTTCTGCAGATTTGGTACGTGACATCTGCAACAGCGGATATGGAATCAGTCCGCTTCGTACAGGTTTCTGGCCATGGATGGGAACGACGTATTATAATGTTTCCAGCATTCCCGGCTCTTGTACAAAAATAAAAGGCCATCAGCATTATCCCAATCAGACTCACAATGATCCCGGCCCAAACTGGGACTGGGATTATTATTATAAACTTATCAATAACAATCCTGCGATTACTACATTGACCACTACAACCGGAAATTTATATGATACCGGCGGCTTATCGGGAAATTATTCTAATGATGAAAGAGATGTTTGGGTGATCAGCCCGACAGGAGCATCAACGGTGACGCTGAATTTTGCATCTTTCAGCACAGAAGACACCTGGGATTACATGTATATTTACGACGGAAATTCTGTTTGGTCACCTCTGATTGGATATTACACTGGAACCACAAGTCCGGGAACGATAACTTCTACTGGTGGTTCACTTACTGTTGAATTCCGCTCTGATTGTGCTACTGCAGCTGCTGGATGGGATGCTTCCTGGACCAGCACTGTGGCTGATAATGTACCGCCCACCACTTCAATTGCTTCTGTGGGAACATGGAAAACCCATGATTTTACGGCAACTTTCACGGATGCAGATAATGTCGGTGGATCCGGTTTAGAAAAAAGTTTCTATCAGGTGCTTGAATATAATAATGGTTTATGGGGCGCTAATGCAAGTCAGGGTTTTTTTGCAGATAATTTTGACACACTTCAGACTTCTATATGGACAGTCCCTCCTGCAAGCGGCACGTGGAGCGTGAATGGCGGCCTATTGGTTCAGAGTGACACCGCAGTTGGGAATTCAAATATTTATGCATCTTTGAATCAGGAATTATCCAACCGCTATCTCTATCAGTTCTCAGCAAAAGTAGGCACTGGAACATACAGTGGAAATCAACGTCGCTTTGGTTTCCATTTTTTCTGCGATACTGCAAATACATTGAACAGGAACAATTCCTATTTTATTTTCTTCCGTGTAGAAACAAGCCAGCTTGAATTTTATAAAGTGGTGAATGATGTGTTCACTCAGGAAAAGATTGTGACAGGTGTTACAACCAATGCAAATCAGTTGTACGATTACAAAGTATTCTATGATCGCATTACCGGATTAATCGCCGTGTATCGCGATAATATATTTTTAGGTTCATGGACAGATCCCGCTCCATATTCCACGGGAGGTAATTATGTTTCGTTTCGCACCGGTAACAGCCATCTGTGGGTAGATGAACTGAAAGTGTTCCGTTCACGGCTTTCATCAGTGAACATTACAGTTGGTGCTGCTGCCACGAATTATATTCGTTCACAAAATCCCAATCCTTCCACATATGGTGCAAAAATAAAATCTATATGTAATGATGTAGCCGGGAATATTTCTACTATCGCCTATCACGATCTGAATGTGGATTACACGCCGCCATCAACCATTGCAATTGTGAATGACGGAACAGGAACTGATGTTGATACTATTTCTTCGATTACCGATCTCTCTGCAAACTGGACAAGTTCCACCGATCCGAATTCGGATATTTCTTTATATAAATATGCAATTGGAACAACACCAGGCGACAGTAATTTTATTCCATGGACTGCAAATGCATTATCTACTTCTATTAATCTTACAGGCCTTTCGATGACACCTGGTGCAACATATTATGTGAGCGTGAGAGCTGTGAACGGTGCTGGTCTTGTTAGTTTGACTTCTACATCAGACGGACAGTTTGTTGCACCTGCACCGAATGCCTCATTTACGGCTTCAAACACGATTATCTGTCCCGGTGACACAGTTAATTATTCCAGCACCAGTACAAATGCAAATTCTTATCAATGGCAATTTACAGGTGGCACTCCTGCTGTGAGCACATTACAAAATCCTGCCGTGGTCTATGATTCAAGTGGCACATATGACGTTAGTCTGACAGTAAGCGGAATCGGAGGTAGTGATACACTTATTCAAAACGGTTATATTTTAGTGCATCCTAATGCCGTTGCAGGTTTCAATGCATTGGATACGCTTATTGAACTGACAATGGGATATGCTTACTTCACGAACAATTCAACCGACGCCACAACTTATTTTTGGAACTTCGATGACGGCACTACTTCAACAGATGCAAACCCATGGCATCAATACACCGCAATAGGTTATTATACGGTGACACTTATTGCATATAGTAGCTATTGCGGTAGCGACACCATCGTGCTGACAAATTATATTCATGTGGTTAATACTATTGGAATCAACGAAATTTCTGATAATTTTCATTTGACCATATCACCAAATCCTTTCAATAATCAGTCTGTCATTTCTTACATCTTAAATGAAGATCAGAACATCCGTATTTCATTAACTGATATACTGGGAAAACAAATTGTATTGAAAGACGAAAAACAATCAGCAGGTTCTCATCAAATAAAAATTGATGCTAATAAACAAAATTTATCAAATGGCCTGTATCTGCTCGAATTGAGAGGGCTTAATGCAAAAACGACCATCAAATTAATTATTTATTAATCATGAAGAATCGTAATCTTTTACTTCGTTGTTTATTTATTTTTTCACTTGTTTGTTTTTACTTGCAGGGAAATGCAACACTGATAAACAGTAATGCAGTAACCGGCAACTGGAGCAGTACGACTTCATGGGTCGGAGGTATTGTTCCAACGGCAAACGATACAGCGGTCATTGTTAATACAGCAATAATTACAGTTGATAATAATTCCTGTATTGCTTACAAACTGAGGGTTAACAACGGTGGAACTGTAAATGTTTCATCGAACACACTTACGCTGCAAGGTGGTTCGGTTACTATTAATGTACTCGGTACGGATTATACATATATTGGTAATGGAAGTCTTTGGATCAATACTAGCGGTACTTTTAATCTGCAGACAGGTACACTGAAAATGACAGGAAGTTTTTTTAATTACGGTAATTTTAACTGTGGAACAGGTACTGTAGTTTTCGATACAAAGAATGCTGTGATTGGCATTGGCGGCTCAAAAGTAACTACCTTTCATCATATTATTAATAACGATTCTGTTCGTGCTTATTATCCTATTCAGGGAGGCTTTGGTGTTTCTTTGCATACCGACAATACCATCATCACAGGTGATGTAGTGATCAACGGATCATTCAACAGAAATTCAAGTGCCGTGAATGACACCGTAGATATTACGTTTGCAGGAATCACAAACCTTTCCGGCGCATATAGTTTTTACCTCAACAACGTTGTGATTAATGCAGGTTCCACGCTGAATGCGAACAATAAAAATATTAATATGTATGGAAACTGGACCAGCAATGGTAATTTCCTTTGCGGTACAGGTACTGTTTCTTTTTTGAGGGACCCCAACAATCAACTCGCGCAAAATATTTATCAGGCAAATCCAGACCTGAATCCCTTTTATAATATTATAGTGAATAAAAGCACTGGTAGCGTCACTCAGTTGGCTGGTGCATTAAATTTAAATGGTAATATTTATATATCCAATAATTTCACTGTTACCAAAGGAACCTATGATATGGGTGGCGTACACAGATTATATGTAGCAGGAAATTTTTTCATAAATGGACCTAACGGAGGTATATTTACTGCAAGCGCAGGGCGGCTTCTTATGAATGGGGCTTCTTTAGTAACTGCACAAAGTCTGAACACTGGCGGTAGTTCTTTATATAAGTTCACCATTGATAATTCAGGTGCGGGAGTTCAGCTTGCTTCTGATGTGACTATCACCTATGAAATGGTCTTGCAAAATGGTTTGATGAAAACAAAAAATGGACTGAATGTTTATGAAATATTTTTATCTAACAATACAGCCGCTTCACTTCCCACATATTCTTCGAGCAGTTATGTGGTAGGCAAATTAAGAAGATCTGTTGTGGGTGCAAATAATTATACATTTCCGCTGGGTCCTATGAATACTGGCCTTGCAATGTATCGTCCGATTGCATTTCAACAAACCGCAGCCGGGGGTGCAAGCAATATTCTGATGTTTCAGGATACAATATCAAATGCCGGAACCTACCGTGCCAATTGGTGGACAAACATTCAACCTGATGCCGGTACACCCACAGGGACGATTAATTTTTCATATAATCTGGGTACAGATTTTCTTTCAGGAACGAGTGAATGTGCCATCTCATCCATTCGTGGTGCATTGCCGCCGCCCGCAAACTGGAATTTTGTATTGACAAACACAGTTGCACCAGCTGGTGGCAATAGTGGCATTGTCACAGTAGCAATGCCTGCAAGTTTTTCTCCTTACGCTTATATTCTTGGTGAAGTTTCTCCTGTAGCATCAGGAGTTACTATTTGTTCAGGAAACACTGCTACATTGAACGTAACATCACCGGCTGGATCTGGCACATACAACTGGTACGATGCTCTTACCGGCGGAAATTTATTGCAATCAAACAGCATATCATATACCACACCGGTATTAAATGATACTGTCACTTATTATGTGGAACATCAGAATAGTTTAACAGCATGCACATCCCATCGTACATCGGTGACCGTTATTGTGAAACCCACACCCACTTCATTATTTACGGTATCTGATTCTATTTGTGTTTCTTCCGGAACACCTGTTACCTTTACCGGATCAGCAAATACTGGTGCTGCATACACATGGAATTTTGATGGTGGTACAATTATTTCTGGCAGCGGACAGGGTCCGTATTCTGTGGACTGGAGTTCAACAGGAATAAAAAATATCACTTTATCTGTGCTTGATAATGGATGTACATCAACACTGACAAGTCATTCAATAGTTGTTGGTCCTTCACCTGTGGCAACATTTAATGTTTCTTCTGTTGCTGCTTGTGCCGGAGATACGTTACAGATAGGCTTTACAGGCCTTGCTTCTGTCAATGCTTACTATAACTGGAATTTTGATAGTGGTAATATAATTAGCGGAAGCGGTCAGGGGCCTTATCAGGTTTCATGGTCATCAGCCGGAACTAAAAATATTTCTCTAACTTTAAATGATTATCACTGCTCAGATTTAAATACACAAAATATTACCATAAATCCTTTACCGACTATACCAACTATTACGGTATCTGATGATACTATTTGTCAGGGAGATATTGCAACCATTACCGCCAGTGGATCAACAGGAGGAACCATCACTTATAATTTTTATGATGCTGCCGTTAGTGGTTCGCTTGTCGGGACATCTCCGTTAACGGTGAATCCTTCGGTTACTACAGTCTATTATCTGGAAGTGATAAATTCAACGGGTTGCTTATATTCCTCATCAAGAATTCCTGTGACTATCTTCGTGGCTCCAAAACCAACCATTCCAACGGTGATTGTTTCGGATGATACCATTTGTGCTGGTGAATTGGTAACCATTACTGCCAGTGGTTCAACGGGTGGAATTATTTCTTATAATTTTTATGATGCTGCTACAGGTGGAACATTCATTGGGTCTTCACCATTAACAATGAATCCAACAACGACTACTACTTATTATCTAGAAGTGATCAATTCATACGGGTGCCTTTATTCAACGGTAAGAACACCGGTGACTATTTTTGTTGCACCTGCTCCGACTGCAGCAGTGATCACTGTTTCTGACGACACAATATGTGCAGGAGAATCAGCAACCATCACCGCGAGCGGATCAACAGGCGGAACCATTACATATAATTTCTATGATGCTGTCAGCGGTGGAACTTTGCTTGGAACATCTCCCCTGATTGTTTCTCCAACAACAACATCAACTTATTATCTTGAAGTGATCAACGAAAATGGTTGTTTACATTCGACTATCAGAACACCTGTCACCATTGTAGTAAATCCACTGCCTGATGCACCTGTTGTAACTACAACAAATCTGACAATTTGCGAAGGTGATTCTACAACTATAACTGCCACTGTTAATCCGGCCTCAGCAGTAATTACCTGGTGGAACAGTCAAACTGGTGGTAATTTATTGGCTACTGGAAATTCATATAATACAGGTTCGCTGGCGAACTCTACTTCATACTGGTTGCAGGCAACATCTGCTGAAGGATGCGAAAACAATGGTGGTCGTGTGGAAGTAACTATTATTGTCAATAGTCTTCCCCTCGTCAGTTTAACGAATGATCTTTCGGGAAGTACAATTTACGATGGACAGATTGTGACATTTACAGCCTCACCAGCTACCTACAGCCAATATAATTTTTATATCAATAATGTTTTATCTCAAAGTGGTTCATCAAATATATTCCCGACAAATGCTTTGCAAAATGGCGACACGGTTTCAGTGATTGTGAATGACGGATATTGTTCGAGTACTTTTACAGAAATGATTCTTGATATTACTCCTATTCCCAATGCCTTCACTCCTGATGGTGACGGAATCAATGATCTATTTTTAAAAGGTTTGGATATCGTTATAATAAATCAGTGGGGACAGGAATTATATTCAGGGAAGGAAGGATGGGACGGCACTTATAACGGAACTACCGTTTCGCGTGGAACATATTATTATATCCTGACTAGACACGATACACAAAATAATGAAATAAAAGTTAAGGGCTCTGTCCTGCTGATCAAATAAATATTTTTACATTTACGAACTGATAAAAATTTCTACAGATGAAAAAACTGATATTAATTGCAATGATTATTTTTTTCGCATACTTAAATCGTATTCAAGCACAAAACGATTTAAAGTTCAGTAATTATATGTTTAATGAACTTACGTTCAATCCAGCAGCAGCAGCAAGTTCTGATTATCTCGTTGGCTCGTTGGTTGTAAGATCACAGTGGGCAGGATTTCCGGAAGCGCCAAAATCTCAATTTTTGAATGCGCATACAAACCTTGAAAATGCTGGCGGATTCGGCTTATCTGTGATTAATGATAAATTAGGATTTGAAAAATCAATTACCGCACATGTGGTTTATGCCCGTAAATTCAAATTCTCTGAAACGAACTCTTTGTCAATGGGAGCAGGGCTAGGCTTTATGAATAAATCAGTGGATTTTGATAAATTAATTTTTGAACAGTCAAATGATCTTACAGCTGAAAAAGCGAAAGAAAGCCAGTTAAAACCAGATTTCAGTTTTGGAATGACATTGAAATTAAAGGATTTCAATTTTAGTATTTCCTCCACGCATCTTACGCAATCGCTTGATAAATCTACTTTCTATAAGACTCCACGGCATTATTATATCTATACTTATTATAAAATAAAAGTTTCCGACAAGGTAAATATTATTCCTTCTGTGTTTGTGAAAAGCAGCGAATTTATTACTCAGTTTGAAGTTAATACTAATGTGTACTATAATAAAATTTTCTGGATTGGTGCGACATACAGGCATCAGGATTCTTTTTCTGGACTGTTAGGTTTTAATATTACCAAACAAATTTCACTGGGGTATGCTTATGATTTCAATTACGGACCAGCAAAAACGTATAGCCCAAGTTCGCATGAGATCATGCTGTACACCATGTTTGACGGGTTCGGCGACAAAAGTAAAAAGATGCAACCTTTCTTCAGATAGCATTTACTATTCACAATATATATGAAAATTCAAAAGCGATTTTTATCGTTGATTTTTTTCTTTGCTATTTGTCAGATAATATTTGCTCAGTCTGAAAAGCAGCATAAATCATTTGTTCAGCAGCAGGCAGAAGAATATGCGAAATATAATCTCACAACTGAACAGCAATGGGATAGTCTAAATAATGTGTTGAATCCTTCTATTGTTACAAAAAAACATATACAGAAAAGTCATACCAGGGCTTGTAATCTGAATAAAGTCGTGTTTGGCTGGCATCCCTACTGGAATGGCTCTGTTTACAATAACTACGACTGGTCACTTCTTTCAGATATTTCTTATTTCGGATATGATGTGGATGCCACCACGGGAAATGCAACTTCCACACATGGTTGGTCTACTACTGCATTAGTTGATTCTGCAGAAGCACATGGTGTAAGAGTAAATTTATGTGTGATCCTATTCTCAGGTCATGCTACACTTCTTACTAATCCTACCTCGCGACAAACACTCATCACAAACCTGATTAATCTTGTTCAGGCACGAAATGCGAACGGAGTGAATATTGATTTTGAAGGCTTGCCGGCAAGTCAGGCAGCTAATTTCACTGCTTTTATGATTGATTTGTGTACGCAAATGCATGCAGCTGTTTCCGGTTCGCAGGTGAGTATTGCTCTTTATTCTGTTGACTGGAGCAATGTGTTTGATGAAGCAGCATTGAATTCCTATGTGGATCTTTTTATTATTATGGGATACGATTATTATTACAGTGGAAGTTCGCAAGCAGGTCCTACAGATCCTTTATACGCGCTGACTACAGGATATAATTATTGTCTTACAAAATCAACAACATATTATCTCGCGCAGGGAATATCTCCGAATAAATTAGCCTTGGGATTGCCTTACTATGGTCCTTCATGGCCAACGGTTGATAATACTGTACCCTCAAGCACTTCAGGATCGGGTTCTTCAGTGCTATATAATACAGTCAGAAATAATACGAATGGCTATTATTCAAATAAGCTTTGGAATAACACCAGTTTCACGCCGTATTATGCATACCAGATCGGAGCCCAGTGGCATGAGTGTTTTTGCGATGATGATTTCAGTTTGGGTAGAAGATATGATATGGTGAATCAGCGCGGTATTGCAGGAATCGGTATCTGGGCGCTGGGCTATGATGATGGCTATAATGAATTATGGAATGAGTTAAAAGATAAATTTACTTCATGTGCAGTGGTTCAGTGCACGGATAGCATCTTTGATATGGGTGGGCCGGAGAGAAATTATTATGATAAAGAAAATTATTCCTTTACTATTGCGCCCACAGGTGCTTCATTTGTTTCCCTTGATTTTACTTCATTCAGCACAGAACTTAATTATGATACATTGTGGTTGTACGATGGACCAAGTACTACGTCTCCATTGATAGGTGCATATTCTGGTACTAACAACCCCGGTACAATGAATTCAAGCGGGAATTCGTTAACTGTAAAATTCAAATCGGATAATTCCACAAATGCTGCGGGATGGAGAGCTATCTGGAACTGTACTTTTGACAATGTTGACCCTGTGACAACGATCACTGCTCCGAATAACTGGATCACACATAATTTTACTGCAACCTTTAACGACACTGATAACATTGGCGGAAGTGGTATTCAGAAAAGTTTTTATCAGGTGCTCGAAAATAATAATAATGACTGGGGTGCGAATGCTTCACGTGGCTTTTTTGCTGATAATTTTGACACACTGAAAACTTCTGTATGGACAGTTCCTGTGGGCGGAGGCAACTGGTCATGCAACGGAGGAATGTTGATACAATCCGATACAAGCATCGGAAACACCAATATTTATGCATCATTGAATCAGGAATTATCCAACCGTTATCTTTATCAGTTCTCTGCAAAAGTAGGCAGTGGAACTTACAGCACTTATCAGAGACGTTTTGGTTTTCATTTTTTCTGTGATACTGCAAATTCGGTGAATAGAAATAATTCTTATTTCATTTTCTTTCGTGTGGAAACAAATCAATTGGAATTTTATAAAGTGGTAAATGATGTTTTCACGCAGGAAAAAGTGGTGACGGGTGTAACCACAAACCCAAATCAATTATATGATTACAAAGTTTTTTATGACCGCATAACCGGATTGATTAATGTTTATCGTGACGATATATTGCTTGGTTCATGGACCGATCCTTCTCCATATTCCACTGGAGGAAATTATGTTTCATTCCGCACAGGAAACAGTCATCTGTGGGTTGGTGAATTGAAAGTATTCCGTTCACGTGCATCTTCTGTAAATGTGACCGTCGGTGTTGGTGCAACAAATGATATCCGTACCCAAAATATAAATCCTGCAACTTATGGAGCTAAAATAAAATCAATATGCAATGATGTCGCAGGTAACCTCTCAGCCATTGCTTATCATGATTTGAATATTGATTTCACACTGCCAACAAATATTACTTCTGTAAACGATGGAACAGGAACTGATATAGATACTGTTGTTTCTGCAAACAGTTTATCTGCAAACTGGACAGCCTCATCTGACCCGAACTCCGATATTGCTTCTTATTGGTATGCGATAGGAACAGCACTTGGCGATAGCAATTTAGTGATGTGGACAAACAATGCATTGTCAACTTCAATAACAGCAAATGGTTTAACACTTGTAAATGGACTCACGTATTATGTGAGTGTGCGTGCAGTGGACGGTGCTGGTTTAATAAGTAATATTTCCACCAGCGACGGACAATATGTAGCCATGCAACCTGATGCAAATTTCACTTCTTCAACAGTTACAATCTGTGCAGGCGATACAGTTCATTTTACAAATACCAGTTCTTTTGCAAATACTGTTCAGTGGAATTTTGCAGGAGGAAATCCTTCCACAAGCACTATTACAAATCCTGATGTGGTTTATAATACTTCAGGAAATTTTGCTGTACAAATTATTGCAGGTGGCGTTGGAGGATACGATACGCTGTCATCAAATAATTATGTTCATGTGCAGGCGCTGCCTGTGGCATCTTTCACGGTTACTGACACGTTGATTTTCTTACCGGGAGCCATTGCAACTTTTACGAATACTTCTACAGGTGCCGATCATTATTTCTGGAATTTTGGAGATGGCAATACATCGACAGATCAAAATCCTTGGCATGCCTATGATACAACGGGATATTATGATGTGACCCTGATCGTAGAAAGTAATTTTTGCGGAACAGATACTTTTGTTTTCCATCATATTCATGTGTCACTTCCTTTGGGAATGGAAGAGTATTCAAACGATCCATCAGTGGCTATTTATCCGAATCCATTCAATAATTCCACCACACTGTCTTATACACTGACAGCAGCATCTGAAGTGGAAATTTCTTTATTCGATGTATTAAGCCGTGAAATAAGCATTCTTGCATCATCATCTCAGCAGGCAGGAACACATTCAATAAATATTTCTTCTGAAAAATATAATCTCAGCAAAGGAATTTATTTCTGCAAACTTCGTATTGGCAAGAGAAACCTTGCGGTTAAGATGATTGTGTATTAGTTATCCTACATTTGAATAATTGCATATCAATTATTTTTATTTATTTTACAAACTGATACTTCCTATTAAAAAGCACACTTAGATTTTGAGGGCAAGGGAAATTATTTTACATGAAATCCAAAATAAAAACGAATTACATACCTGAATTATCTGCATTAATGTTTGGTAGAATGAAGCCAAGTATGGTTACTGTGAACCTCACAAATCGATGTAACCAGAAATGTATTTATTGTGAGTTAGGACAGGGTAATTTACCGCAAGGAAAGGAAGCATTGTCATTTGAAGATATTATTTGGGTACTTGATGAAATGAAAAAAAATAAAATAAGAAAAATTTCATTATGTGGAGGTGAACCGTTTTTATTTAAAGGTATTATTGATATAGTTTCTTACGCCGGGAAAAAGAACATACGATGTTCCATCACTACAAATGGAATGACTGCCCATATGCTAAATGAGAATGAATTAAATATTTTAAAAGAATGTAAAACAGAAATCAATATCTCTATTGATTCCTTTCAGGAAGATATTCAGGTATTCACACGTGGTACATCTGCCGCTCTTTCAAATGCTCTAAAATCCATTCAAAAGCTAAGCGAAAAGCGAATTCCTTTAACATTATTAACCGTTATTTCTAAATATAATTATCAGGATCTGTTTAAATTCTTTATTAGTGCTTATGAGAATGGAATCAGACAAGTGTTATTTCAGCCAATAATTTATTATTCAAATTACCCCGAACGACCTGCCATTGATGAAAAATCTCAGCTTAATGTAGGTGTTAAAGAACTTGATATATTAATGGATCAATTAAGAAAAATACTACGGTTTGAAAAGAGACATAAGATCACTACTAACGTTTATAGAATTTTTCCGTGGATCAAATATTATTTAAGAACGGCAGCAGATCAAAATGGAAACTGGTTTTTTAATGATGTCCTTGCCAAATTCTATTGTAGAGAAATTTATGCTATAATCGACATCAATTATGACGGAGGCATTCAACCTTGTGGTCTCTCACCTGCTTTAATTTCTATTTTTGAAAACAGACATCTTGGATTAATGGAGTTATGGAAAAATGCAACTGAAAAAATAAAAAATGATTTAAGAAATGACAGGTATTATAATTATTGTAACGGATGTTGCCATCATTTCAGCCGTAATATGCTTGCTTCTCTTTTAAAATATCCTGTAAAAAACAGGAATGCTTTAATCAACATGATGCCACTTTTACTATCAAGGATACAGTCAAGAATATTAAAAAGACTATTTTTATACAAGAATTATAAGTCAGACATTTTATTACGAAAATGAAAACAATATTAATCACCGGAGGAAACAGGGGAATCGGATTGGAAATATGCCGGCAGCTCGATGAACTAGGACATTTAGTAATATTAGGATCAAGGGATTTAAAAAAAGGAACAGCGGCAGTTAAATCGTTCAGTAAAAATGTAATTGTCAAACAGCTTGATGTAACTAATGATGAAAGTGTTCAGAACCTTTTTGAATTTGTTAAAAATAATTTTGGCAAACTCGATGTCTTAATTAATAATGCCGGAATAGGTACAAATCACGAACTTTCAGGGAATGCAATTTTATCAGGTGTCAAAAATAAAATGCAAACAAATTTCCACGGTGCATGGAAAATAGTTCGGATTTTTATTCCATCATTGCGCAAAGCAGGAATAATTGCCCGAAGCAAAAGCGCCGAAAACATTGCATTCAGGAACGTTAAACATATCATGGAAACAAATTTTTATGGAGCATGGCGAATGATACAGGTTTTTATTCCATTGCTGCTAAAAAGTGAAGATGGCCGGATTATTAATATGAGCAGCGGAATGGGTGAATTAAAAAGTTTATCGGGAGTTTATCCCGGTTACAGTTTGTCAAAATCTTCCCTGAATGCTTTAACTATTATGTTTTCTAATGAATTAAAAGAAAAGAGAATAAAAGTAAATGCTATGTGTCCCGGATGGGTAAAGACAGATATGGGAGGACCTGATGCGCCAAGAAATGTAAGCCAAGGCGCAGATACAGCAGTTTGGCTGACAACAGAAAAGGAAATTCCTACTGGCAAGTTTTTTAGAGACCGGAACGAGATTAGTTGGTAATTCAAGAATATAAAAATGAATATCGGATTTATATTTCCAAATAAAGACAGAAGATACAAAACCGTACATCTGGGTTTGGCCTATTTGGCTGCTTATGCCAGAGAACAGCATAATGATTTAAATTTCCAGGTACTTGATACTAGAGTTGCTACTTTAAAAGAAACCAAAAAGTTTTTTAATGCTTCTTTTGATTTAATAGGAATCACTGTATTTTCACCGGTGTATTATGAAGTTATTGATATTTTTAACAAAATAAAAAAAACAAACAAGAAAACACCAATTTGTCTGGGCGGACCATACGTGACGACTATAATGGAAGATGTTTTCTGCAAAACACCCGCTGATTATGCAGTGTATGGCGAAGGCGAAATTACCTTTTCGGAATTGATATCCCATCTTATGGGGAAAAAAGAACTTAAGGATATTGAAGGATTAATTTATAAAAATGATCAAGGGAAAATTATTACAAATTCTGCACGAGAGTATATTAAAGATTTAAATAAACTGCCACTTCCTGCTTATGAAATATTTCCGATGGAAAGATATCCATTGCACAGAATGGTAACCAGCAGAGGATGCCCATACTCATGTGCCTGGTGTAACTCTAGTTCTATTTGGAATCATTGCTACAGAACCAGAACTGCCGAAAGCATGATTTTAGAAATAGAATTTTTAATTAAAACCTATGGAAAAAAAATATTTGTATTTGGCGATAACAGTTTTAATATAGACTTAAACAGAGTGGAAAAATTTTGTGATTTACTAATTACGAAGAGAATAAAAATCCTTTGGTCTATTTCTCTCAGGGCTGATATAATGACTCATGAAATTGCCCGCAAAATGAAAGAAGTTGGTTGTTATAATGTGGCCATTGGAATTGAATCTGCCAACAATGAAATATTGTCAAAAATAAATAAATCAACTACTATTGAAAAAATCCAAGCAGGTATTAAAATGATGAAAACTGCAGGTATCGAAGTGCTTTCTCAATTTGTGATTGGGAGCCCTTATGATACACTGGATACAATTAAAGAATCAATAGAATTTGCAAAAAAATCGGAATGTGATTATTCCAACTTTTATACAGTATTGCCTTTTAAAGGCACTCCTCAATGGGATTATGTTTTGAATCACGGAACACTTTACACTAAAGAAATTCATGATTTTCACAGAATAAATCCCAGGATTGTTTTTGAAACTCCGGAGTTCCCGTATAAAGACAGATTAGAAGCTATCAGGCTTGTAAAAAAAGAAGGCTTCTATAGTAACAAGGATAAAAAAAGCTGGTTATTTGATTACGCAAAAGAAACTTCCAGGAAAATTCAAAAACTACTTCCGGAATCAGCAGGTGAAAGAATATACATGCTGTTGAAGTCTATTTACAGGTTTAAATTGGTGAAAAAAAATAATATATAATAATATTGAAATGATTGTAATATTTGGAATAACTGCACTTTTAATATTATTATACTTGTCTTATCCTTTATGGTTATTGCTGTTTTCTACCAGAGGACTAGAAAAAGGATCGGAGGAAATAAACAGTGTTTCTTTAATTATATTATCCTATAACGGAGAAAAGTATTTAAAGAAAAAAATAAATTTTCTGATTAGGGAAATTTCCTGTTTCCAGCAATATGAATTAATTATTGTAGATGATTGCAGTACGGATGGAACATGGGAAGTATTAAATAGTTTCAGAGACATTCCTAATATCAGAATTATTATAAAACCTAAACAGACAGGAATCGCAGATTCCATGAATCTAAGCATGAAGTCTGCGAAATATGAAAATATTATTTTTTGCGATCAAAGGCAGAATTTATCAAAAAATATTCTGCAAAAAATTATTGAGCCATTAAAATATGAAAACATAGGTGCTGTATCAGGGCTTTTATATCATTTGGATAAAGAAAATAAAGATTCAATTATTCGAAGACATGAAAATTTTATTAAATTAAGTGAAAGTAAAACCGGTTGCTTAATGGGCGTTTATGGACCATTTTATGCAATTAAAAAAAAATGTTATTCGGAAATTCCTGAGAACATTATTTTAGATGACTTGTATTTGAGTTTAAAAATTTTAAAAACAAAACAAATTGTATTGTTGAATAACTGTATGATAATCGATGAGGATTTCTTGGAGTTATATAACTACAATAGAACGAAAAGATACTTAACCGGCTTGTTTCAGTTGCTGTCTGAAAAAAGACTAATAAGCGATTTAACCAAAAAGCAGATAATCATGTTGGTTTGGCACAAATATCTTAGATTGCTAATTCCTGTATTTTCATTTTTAAGCTTTATTTGCATTGGTATATTAATTTTTTATAATGATGTATTTTTAATCTTATTCTCTTTTCTGATGGGCTTAATAGTAATATCAGTTTTGCCGAACATATTTCAATTTCAATCAAAGATAAAAAATGTAATTTGGATGAATACCTTTTACCTTGTTGCCTTTATAGACATTTTTATTAATAAAATATTTATACATAAGCAATCTGTCTCAATCGAAAAAAATTGTGAGATTAAAACGAAGAATATGGCAACAATTGATTGAAAATATAATTATTGTAAAACAAGAATGCACTTCACAAAGATTATAAATAGAGATTTTGAAAATATTATTGATTTGTCATAAAATACCATATCCACTCTTTGATGGAGGATCCTATTCAACTTACAATACAGCATTAGGTTTAATCTCGCAAAAAATAGATTTAAAAATTTTAGCTGTTAACACATCCAGAGACTATGTCGATTTGGAGTGTATTCCAAATGATTTCCGAAAATTAACCAGATTTGAGACTACAGGAGTTGATACAAGATTAAAGCCTATGAATGCATTTTTAAATTTATTTTCCAATCATTCCTATCTTGTCGAAAGATTTTTTTCAAAAGAATATAATACTCATTTAATAGAAATTCTAAAGGATGCCGAGTTCGATATCATTCAATTAGAGCATCTGTATTTGTGTTTGTATCTTGAGACAATCAGAAAATATTCAAAAGCAAAAGTTGTTCTTCGCCCGCAAAATGTTGAAAATATGCTCTGGCATGATTATCTGAACAAACTTAAAAATCCATTTAGTAAGTTCTTATTATTAATAGCAACTCGGAGACTTGAAGTTTTCGAAAAGAAGATGATTAATAAAGTTGACGGATTAATTGCGCTTACAAGTATTGATGCAGATTATTTTAAGAAGTTTGGAAAACAAACTAAGATCATTGATGTTCCCATCGGAATTGATTTTACCAGATTTGAAAATATTGATTTTGATAAACAATTTGAAAACTTTCCAGTTTTGTACCATTTGGGATCGATGGACTGGAAACCAAATGTCGAAGGGTTGAAATGGTTCGTCAAAAAAGTAATGCCAATATTAAAACAGAAGTATCCTGAAATTAAAATAAAAATAGCAGGAAAGAATATGCCAAAATGGTTTTTTAAACAGAAAAACAAAAATCTAATTGTTGAAGGGAGAGTGGTAGATTCAATCAAATATCAGGAAGACAAGGCAATTTTAATTGTTCCGTTAATAACTGGTGGTGGTATCCGTGTAAAAATTCTTGAAGGTTTAGCAATGGGTAAAACAATTATCTCCACAACAATAGGAGCGCAGGGCATTTCTGTAGTTAACAATGAAAATATTTTGATAGCTGATTCACCGGAAGCATTTGTTTCGCAAATTTCTAAATGTATTGAATCAGAAACGCTGTGCAGAATAATTGGTTATAATGCTAAAAAGTTAGCAATTCAAAAATATGAGCTGTCAAATATAGCAAAGGGGATGATTGAATTCTACAAATCATTATAATTATCCTTCGCTTAACAATCGTGAGAAAGATAATATCAAAACAAATTTCTGAAAGAATTATTTACTTTTGATTAAGAAATTTTTATCACTATTTAAAAAACGCCTCTACTTCTTCAATAGTTTTTGGAATTGGTTTTCCTAATACTTTATGTCCGTCATTTGTAACAAGCACATCGTCTTCTAAACGTATTCCGCCAAATCCAAGATATTCTTCCACTTTATTATAGTTGATAAACTCAGTGAATTTATTTTCCGATTTCCACAACTTGAATAATTCAGGAACAAAATAAATTCCCGGTTCAACTGTAAGCACAAATCCCGGTTCCAGTCTGCGGCCCATTCTCAGATAAGCCGTTCCGAACTGATCAATAGGACGAACTTCATCATTATATCCCACATAAATTTGTCCTATGTCTTCCATGTCATGCACATCAAGTCCCATCATATGTCCTAGTCCGTGCGGCAGGAACATGGCATGCGCACCGGCTTTCACCGCTTCGTCTACATCGCCTTTCATCAGGCCTAGTGCTTTTAAACCGCTAGCGATCACCTTGCACGAAAGCAGGTGAATGCTCTGATAGGTGACACCCGGCTTGATAGCATCAATAGCTGCCAATTGCGAATCAAGCACGATCTGATAAATTTCTTTTTGTTTCTGCGAAAATTTTCCGTTCACCGGAACCACGCGCGTATGATCTGTGGCATAACCGTTCGGAGTTTCAAAACCCGCATCGATCAGTAAAAGGTCACCATCTTTCATCTGGTTGTTGTGATGGTGTCCGTGCAGTATTTCTCCGCGAACCGACAGGATAGTCGGGAACGATAATGATCCGTTTTTCGCGCGGGCAATGCCTTCCATCACTCCGGCCACTTCATATTCGTACATACCGGGTTTGGCCATTTTCATGGCTTTGGTGAACATTTTATAAGCAGTCTTTAATCCGCTTTCAATTTCTTTGATCTCTTCTTTTCCTTTCACAGAGCGGAGTTTCACTACTGCTTTGATAAGATCCATCGAAGCAGTTTCGGTCAGTTTCTCAAAAGGAATATCGAGTATAGTATGCAGGAAAATCTTATTGTTCGGGTGATAGGGTGGAAGAAAATGAATAGCGCGATTCTGGGCTTTCGCTTCTTCAATATATTCTGCGAACTTTGAAAATGCTGCACATTCTTCAATGCCCACATTTGCGATTTTGTCTTTTAGCATGGGCAACGGACCTGTCCATATCACATCTTCAATATCCACATCATCTCCGAAAATAATTTCTTTACCGTTGTCAATATCAATAATGGCAGCCAGTCTGGGTTCATCCATTCCGAAGAAATACAAGAAAGTGCTGTCCTGCCTGAAGTGATAAACATTCTGAGGATAATTCATCGGCAGTTCTGTGTTGCCCGTAAATAATAGAAGCCCGCTCTTAAATTCCTTTTTTAGCAAGTTCCTTCTCTTAGTGTAAATTTTTGCGTCGAACATATTTTAGTTTTTTTATTTGTTAAATTTGAATTTTATCTGTACTCAAAACTAATCATTTTCTTTATACCATATTTATTTCAAAATATATTTCAGTCTTTTGATTTATAACCAATATGCTTTCGCGTTGCTTGTTTTGTTTGTTGTTGCTTTTCTTCTTCAAACTGTTTCAGGTATTCCAGGATTAACATTATTTTATTATCGTGGTCGGCTAATTTTGTTTCTAATTGATCAAATTTCGATAATAAGTCTTCATGGGTTGCAAGCATATTGCGTATTCTGTTATATACACGTACAATCTGTATGTTTACCTTAATTGCCAAATCACTATTTAGAACGCTTGATAACATTAATACTCCATGTTCTGTAAACACATAGGGCAAAGTTCGCCGGCCACCCCAACTTGATATCGCAATTTGCGATTTCAAGTTTGAAAATTCAGTTTCGGTTAATTGGAACATAAAATCTTTAGGGAAGCGCTCGGATTTACGTTTTACCTGTTCATTTAATCGTCCTGTTTCAATTCCGTAAAGCTCGGCAAGATCACAGTCTATCATTACTTTTTGTCCACGTACAAGATAGATTTTATTTATTACGGCTTCGTCCGGTATTATTGATAATTGTTGTTTTTTCATAACCTGCGTACTTATGTGGTCACATTTTGTGACGACATGTTTTTATCATCATCCGATGCAGTTACTATGATTTGTTATATTAACCAGTGCCAATTTGGCACCGGTTTATTTTTATATATTTATTTGAGGTAATTAATTCAAAAAAATCGACTTATAAATAATGAGCAAATATACTTATTTCAATTTTTGATGGTTTTATAATATTCATCCAGAATGTTTTTCAACATCGGATAATAAAACCTCCAGTAAAACTTCAGTCTGTTCCTGTCCGATAAGAACGTCTTTTCAAAGCATCTTATTCCTTTGAAATTCACAAAACGATTACTTACGGGCGCATCGCCAAAATCCCCGCAGAAATAATAAAACTTATAATTATCCAGATGTTCAATAACAGCCGGAAATGTTTTTGGTATGCCGTGATGCTTCAGCACTGAATCTCCCCGGGCATTCACATCTAATGTATATGAAGAAATTACTTTGTTTGTGGGATCAGTGCTTAAAGTAATATCAAACCAATAACTATAATTTATTTTTGAAGGAAGATCATATTTGTCTCTGCCATATTCATCCGTACTCACCACAGGCATGTTCGTGTTGAGATGAGTTTCATTTTCAAGCACAGCAATGTCGCCATCCTGGTTTACCAGCACAATGCCTGAATTAAGAAAGTTCCATTTCTTATGATGCCTTGCTACATATAATTTAATTACCCAGTCAGGAAGCTCACTGTTGCCAGTTGAATCCAGCGAGCTGAAGAATCTGCCTGTCCATCCTGTCCATTTCAGATGAAACAGATCTTCTGTTTTTTTTCTTACAGATTCGGTAGTGGGATTTGCAAAGAAATTAAATTCAGCGATGATGAGTTTTTTCTTTTCCTTCATTTTTTTCAGCAGCAGAAAATCATTTTCATCCAGCCCGCTATATATTTTATCCGCACCCTTCTGATCTTCGTTGAGCCCATCGCCTGGATGTATTCCGTATGTGTCAGCATAATAAAGCATCTGGTAATAATTGCTGAGACTGTCGATTTGTTTTTCGGAAAATACTCTAAGATCTTTGATCTTATATTTATTATTCTCCTGAGGAAAGGCTCCGAAATAATCTTCGCTGGCAGAATAAAATTCTCTGTTCTCTTTTACATATTTATTATGTGTGAGCAGCCAGATAAAAGCCCTGTGTTCAATGGCTTCTTTTGTGATCACCGTTTTATCGACAATTAATATTTTTAATGGTTTCTTTGATCTGAAAACCCAGCCCAACCACATGAACATCGGAAATAAAATAATTCCTGAGAGAATAATAATAATGATGATCTTTTTGTATTTCATAAATACAACATCAATTTATAATTTCTCCAAATAATGTAGCCGCTGTGCAGCGAGTGATTTTCACAGTAGCATAATCACCGATTTTAAAATTGCCTTTCGGTAAAATTACTACTTTGTTCTCACTGTTTCTTCCGGAGTAAAAATCTTTCGATCGTTTGGAAACATTGTCAATTAATACATCGCAAATCCTGCCTATATCTTTCTTATTACTTTCCATTGAAAGCACATGTTGCAAATCAATAATCTGTTGAAGTCGTTTTGTTTTTATTCCTTCCGGAATATCATCTTTGAATTTTTTCTGTGCAGTGGTATCAGGCCTTTCCGAATACTTGAACATATAAGCAAATTCAAAGGCTGCTTCTTTCATCAACGACACTGTCTCCTGAAAATCATCTTCTGTTTCGCTGCAAAACCCTGTAATAATATCTGTAGAAACAGTACAATCAGGAATGATCTTTTTAATAGCATCAATTCTTTCCAGATAAATTTCATGAGTATATTTACGATTCATCATCTGCAGAATTCTGGTGCTCCCGGACTGCACCGGAAGATGCACCGATCTGGCAATGTTAGGATATTTTGCAATAGTATGCAGCAATACATCAGGAATATCTTTGGGGTGGGAAGTGGCAAAGCGGAGTCGCAATAAAGGATTGATCAATGCAATTTTTTCCAACAAATCAGAAAAGGAAAAATCTTTGTCAACACTTTTCCATTTATAGGAATTTACATTTTGTCCCAGCAATGTTATTTCTTTATATCCGTTATCAAATAAATTTCTTGCTTCATTAATGATGGTTTCAGGATCACGGCTCCTTTCTTTACCTCTGGTGAAAGGCACCACACAATAAGAACAGAAATTTTCACAACCGCGCATAATGGAAATAAACGCTGAAACACCATTACTGCTGTATCGCACCGGATTAATATCTGCATAAGTTTCTTCGTTTGAAAGCAGCACATTGATTCCTTTTTGTCCTGCTTCCACTTCTTCAAGTAATGAAGGCAAACTGCGATATGCATCAGGTCCGAGGATCAGATCTACCATGTGTTCTTCTTCAAGGAGTTTTTCTTTTAACCGTTCAGCCATGCAACCGATAACTCCGATAATTGTTCCGGGTTTTTTTCTTTTTACATGAGATAGCTGAGTCAAACGATGACGGACACGCTGTTCGGCATGATCTCGTATCGAACATGTATTAATAAGTATAACGCCTGCTTCATCAATATTTGTGGTGATCTCAAATTGTTTTTCTGAAAGTACAGAAGCTACAATTTCGCTGTCAGAAAAATTCATCTGACAGCCATAGGTCTCAATAAATATTTTTTTATTTTTTTTCACCGAGATAGAAAACGCTTGTATGCCTTTACTTTTTAGCGTTTGCAAATGTAGTTAAATTCTTTCTTTTTGGTAATTGTTAAAAATTAAGTGTCACCTTTTAAGTAATTTGTTTTTCTTTGCAGCAAACTACATTTCGGATTTATACATAATTTAATACAATAAAATGACGAAAAACCTTG
>Ga0182027_10003629_pt1 | contig 24306 bp, 27 predicted proteins | sample 712E1DmetaG_FD_121300 | JGI IMG/M metagenome (GOLD analysis project Ga0182027, IMG submission 121300) | Permafrost microbial communities from Stordalen Mire, Sweden - 712E1D metaG (Illumina Assembly) | ecosystem: Environmental > Terrestrial > Soil > Wetlands > Permafrost | place: Sweden... | reverse complement strand
TTCATACAGGGATCTTTTCCATCATCTTCAAAAAATAAACACATATACAACACAGGCAGCTGAAGGATATACTGTCAAAGGCAGGAAGTATTCAAAGGTCTGGGTTGCCTTTAAATTTCCTGTCAGTTTTTTCGTGTTTTATTTCATCCGGCTGGGAATACTTGATGGTTACCCCGGTTTTTTATGGTCGTTCTTCGCCGCATTTTACGGTTCGGTGAAAGTGGCTAAAACCATTGAAATGCAGAAAAAGAAATGATGGCCTACATTCTCGTTGCTACGGTGGTATTCCTCCTCATTCTGATCTGGCTGATCCTGGAATATGGCATTCTCATCCCTCCCCGGAAAGGCCTTTCCATCCTGATGTACCATAAGGTTTCGGAAGGGAAAGTTGATGGAATTTCAATTTCAGCAGAGAAACTTAAAAGACAATTTGAATTCATCCGCAGGAAAGGATACCATACCTTGTCGTTTGATGAACTGGCTGCTGCCATCAAAATTGGGAAACCATTACCCAAACGACCGTTAATCCTCACATTTGATGATGCCTACCGGAACTTTCAGCAATATGCCGTTCCCTTGTTGAAAGCATATGGATTCAAGGCCAGTGTTTTCATTCCTGTAGGATTTATAGGGCAAACGAATATCTGGGACAACGGCTCTGACCCTCTACTGTCGGTAGCCGAGATCAGGGAACTGGCAACCAAAGGAAACATCGAATTTGGAATTCATTCCTATCTTCACCGCAATTATGCGGAACTGGACGCGGCCGGGATGGAACAGGACCTGGGTCTTTGTATTCAAACCCTCGGTTATCATAACATCCCGTTTGTCCGGGTGCTCGCCTATCCTTATGGAGGTTATCCGAAGAAAGACCCGCAACTCAAGGCAAAGATGAAAGAAATTTTCCGCATTTCACGCCTTCAGTTTGCTCTCCGGATTGGTAACAGGATCAACCGTTGGCCATTTAAAGATCCATATGAACTGAATAGAATTGACATCAAGGGCACTGATAATTTCTATACATTTAAAACCAAATTAAGAAAAGGGAGAAGGAAACTATTTTCCTGAAAATGAATGGCAGGTACTTTTTACAAGCAATTTATCCGGGCATGTTATATTTTCGGTCTGGCACTGATGATCACCTTTGTGCCACACTCGAAAATCATGATCAGCATTGCCCAATTCTGGCTGGCCGGCACCTTCGCCATGGACCGGTACAATACCCGGAGATGGCTTGAATTTTTCCGAAAAAATCCCCTGTGGAAGAGCATTGCAGGGGCTATCCCGATCAGCGTGTACTTATTGTTTAACAGTATCCTGAAGGGATTACGGGCCTTCTTCAGCAACCGTCCGGCCATGATCTTCAGTTCGATACTGTTGTTGCATCTGGCAGGGATGATCTATACTGTTGATTTTGATTATGCCTTCAAGGATCTGCGGACAAAACTTCCCTTGTTCCTTTTGCCTTTGTTTATTGCCACTTCCCCGGCTTTCAACAGAAGATACTTTTATGGATTTATGTTGTTATTTGCTGCTACGGTACTTGCGAGAACCCTGATCAATTCATGGAACCTGTTCGGGGGGCATTTTGTTGATATCCGGGATATCTCCAGGTCGATTTCACATGTCGTTGTAGCACTCCATGTCAGCCTGGCATTATTTGTTCTTGGCTATTTTATTGTCAAACGAAGAACATTTTCCATTGGATGGAAGATCCTGTTCGGTGTGGTTTCAGCCTGGTTGCTGGCTTATCCCGTATTTGCCCGTTCCGCCACAGGTCTGGTAATCACTGGTCTGACGTTTGTGATCCTGGGTATCATTTTTTTGGTCCGCAGCAGAAATCCATGGCTGAAGATCTGCCTTTTCATCTTCCTTGTGATTTCAATAGGCTTTTCCGTAGTTTATTTTTCGCGGATCGTGAAAGATTATTATAAAGTGAATCCGGTTGATTTTTCCAAACTGGCAAAGGTTTCTCCCAGGGGCAATCCGTATTCGCACAATTATGCCAATAGGGAAACTGAAAACGGGAATTATCTGTACATATACCTCCAGATGGAGGAGTTACGGGATGCATGGAGCAAACGAAGTTCCATTCCGTTTGACGGACACGATAAAAAAAACCAGGTTGTCGGCAATACCCTTATCAGGTATCTTACATCAAAAGGACTCAGGAAGGATGCCGATGGGGTGAATCATCTTTCTGACCTGGAGATCAGGGCTATTGAGAATGGAACGGCAAATGTTATCTATACCTGGAAATTCAGTTTCCGGGGACAGGTATATGAGCTTTTAAGGGGATTGGATGAATACCGGAAAACGGGTAATCCTACCGGTTCGAGCTTGTTGCAGCGGCTAGAATTCTGGAAAGCATCAGTAGGGATCATCAAGGATAACTGGTTGATCGGCGTTGGCACCGGCGATATGAATGAAGCCTTTCAGCAACAATATGAAAAAATGAAATCCAGGCTTTCTCCCGACCAACGCTGGCGGTCGCATAACCAGTTTCTCTCCATCTTTGTCGGATTTGGGATATTCGGACTTATCTGGTTTCTTTTTGCCATCCTTTATCCCCCGATTGCCCTTGGGAAATTCAGGGATTATTTCTTCCTGGTCTTCTTCATTATTGCCATGCTTTCCATGATGCCGGAAGATACGATTGAATCTCAAATGGGAGTGACCTTTTTTGCCCTCTTTTATTCGTTTTTTCTTTTTGCCAGGAAAGAAGAAGATAAAATCTGAAAGAACGGTTTACCGGAATAATACCCCGATCTTAAATCCTGCAAAATGATAGGGAGCCTTGTAATCAACGATGGTATAATGTTCAGTTGAGTCGGCAGCAACATAATAGTTCTTGTAAGTCGACTGGATGGCCTGGTAACGATAGAATATCTCGTACTCAAACTGAAACCGTTTACCAATCTTCATTTTATACCCCGCCCCGATGCTGAATAAAAATCCGCCTTTCCCTGATGCGTAATAGTAAGTGCTGTCGCGTTTGCCAAAAGCCTGACCCAGGTTGATATAGGCGAACGGGGTATTACCGGAAAGCCTAAGGTCATAATAGAGGTGAGCGAAAACGGGGTAAAACATTCCTTTTTGCCAGAATTCGGCTCCTAACCCAACACCCAATCCCAACCTGCCCGAAAATACAATTCCGTTGATGGTTTGGGCGGAAATAATAATCTGGTCGTTTTTTACCGTTTTCTGATATCCATTATAGATATCGGTTTTAAATTTTCCAAGTCCTATTCCGATTCCGGTCTCCGTTTTGTTAAAATACCGGAAAGCAGGTTGCGCTGCGGGATCCTGGGTAAATGACATCTTGCACACACCCATGAGGATCAGGAAAAAAAGAAAACGGAAAGAACTTTGCATGTTATGAAAGATAATATTTATGAATAGGAAGATAAAAGTACGAAATTTCACTGCAAGGTAAATTTCTTTAAATTGCACCCGATTCGATCTTAATAATTCTATGGAAAACATCCTACCCATTCCTCCGGATAAGTGGTTGATCATTGTAAACCCGAATGCCGGTATTAAAAAGGGGGTCAAAGACTGGCCGCTGATCTCCCGGTTGCTGAATTCAGCAGGCATATCTCATCTTTGTGTCCTGACTGAACACCGCAACCACGCTAACCAACTGGCAGGCGAATTCATTGAAGAAGGCTACCGAAACATCGCAGTTGTGGGGGGTGACGGGACAATGAATGAAGTGGTCAACGGGATCTTCCTCCAGAAACATGTTTCTCCTTCGGCGATCACCCTGGGGATGATCCCCGTTGGAACCGGCAACGACTGGTGCAGGACCTTCGGGATCCCTTTTGATTACAAGGGTGCCATCCGGATCCTGAAAAACGGAAAAACCTTCCTGCAGGATGTTGGCCAGATCAGCTATTTTAAAAATCAGGAACCCATTCAGCGTTATTTCATCAACATTGCGGGAATGGGATATGATGCCCTGGTTGCCAAGAAAACAAATATTTCAAAGGATCAGGGAAGAGGAGGGCCGCTCACCTATCTATGGTTCGTATTTTCCAGCCTGTTCCAGTATAAATTCATTGAAGCGGTGATAGAAGTTGATGATCAGCAGGTTTTTAAGGGTGAGATGTTTTCGATGAATGTAGGAATCTGTAAATACAACGGGGGCGGAATGATGCAGGTACCATCGGCGGTTCCGGATGACGGGCTTTTTGATGTAACGCTGATCAAAAAAGCGCCGAAATGGATGGTAATCCGTCATGCAAACAAACTCTATGACGGGACTCTTGTTAAACTGCCGTTTATCAGTACATACCGCGGAAAGTCCATAAGAATAAGGTCGGTCGGCAAAATCTATCTGGAAGCCGACGGGGAATCGCTGGGACATTCACCGTTTGTGTATGAGATACTGCCGCAAGCATTGAAAGTAGTTGTAGGAATTTAAATAGCGAGGTATCAAATATGCGAATGACGAATATGGGAATCCGGGAATGAATGCTAATATATTATTCCCATATTCCCATATTCGCATATTTCCCCATTATCCATTCATTCCCGCCAATCGCCATTTTCCTTTATCAATCCGATCAGTTCTTCCAGTGCAACGCCTTCATCAACATTCTTCTTCATCATTTCCTGTCCCTTGTAAAGCATCACCTTTCCTTTTCCCGCACCTACGTACCCGTAATCTGCATCTGCCATTTCCCCCGGTCCATTGACAATACATCCCATCACGGCGATTTTTAACCCTTTGAGATGACCGGCCCGGGCTTTAGCTTTTTCAAGGACTTCCTGGATGTTGAATAGCGTCCTTGCACAGGATGGGCAGGAGATAAATTCCGTTTTAGTGATGCGAACACCTGCTGCCTGGAGAATCCCATAGGCTACCGGGATTTCGTGTTCCGGATCTTCGGTGATGGAAACCCGTATGGTATCCCCGATTCCATCGGCTAAAAGACTGCCGATTCCAATCGCTGATTTGATCCGGCCTTCTTCCCCCGAGCCTGCTTCAGTAACACCCAGGTGAATGGGATAATTCATCTGTTCTTCCTTCATCCGTTCCACCAGCAGCCGGTTTGCAGCAATCATCACCCTGACGTTACTTGCTTTCATTCCCAGCACAAGTTCATGAAAGCCGAATCCTTTACAAATCCGGGCAAATTCCAGGGCCGATTCAACCATTCCCTCCGGAGTATCCCCATACCGTTCCATAAGACGGTCCGACAGGGAACCATGATTCGTTCCGATCCGGATAACAGTTCCATGTTCCTTGCAAATACTGATCAGGGGAGCAATCCGCTTTGCAACTTCCTCCAATTCACGTTTGTAATGATCATCCAGCATCCAGTATCCGGTATCATACTTCTTTTTTTTATCCACATAGTTACCCGGGTTGATCCTCACCTTTTCCACGATCGATGCTGCAATCTCGGCGATATTCGGGTTGAAATGAACATCAGCAATCAGGGGGGTCTGATAACCGAGTTTGCGGAGTCCGGTTTTTATTTTCCGCAGGTTTTCTGCTTCCCGGATTCCGGGTACCGCGATCCGCACATATTCGCAACCAGCAGCTATCATCCGTATGGCCTGTGCTATCGTGGCATCAGTATCGAGGGTATCGGTATTGGTCATCGATTGTACCCTGATGGGGTTATTCCCTCCCAGCGGCACAGTTCCGACATTTACGACACGGGTTGGAAAGCGGGCAGGAATCATGTTTCTAAAGTTACAGAATCGCAGAGTCACAAAGTCACAAAGTTATTTTACAACTATACAAAATTTCACCATTTCGTCAATTCGCCACTTCGCTATTTAAGTCCTTTAACTCTTGGCTTCCCGGCAATAAAATCTTTTAAATAATAGGGTTCGAAATAGGCAAGGTCTTCAAATTTTTTCTGAAAGAATTTTTCTTCTGAAAGGGAGATCATGAATTTTGCAGAAGCTTGAAATCCTTCGGAAAAGATTGCATTGGGATGATTCTCAAATAAGGGTCTGCATTTTACTGCCCCATCCCCTGCAAAGACGATCTTGTTTTTCCCCAGGTATTCCATGAAGGAATTTTCATCCACGATCTCTGCCCGTGTCTCACGAAGTTCCTTGCCGGTTTCATCAAAGATTGCACAGTAAACTTCCATTCTCCGTGCATCGATCATGGGGCAATAAAGGAGATGCACCGGCCGGTATCCTGAATCCGCCTGTACCATGCCAAGGGCCATCGCCTGCAAGGTACTGATACCGATCAGCGGTTTCCCCAGCGCGTAGCACAAACCCTTTGCCGATGCCACCCCTATCCTGAGGCCGGTGTATGATCCCGGGCCTTCACTCACAGCAATTGCGTCAAGATCAGGCAAGGCAATACCTGCTGTCCTGATAACTTCATCCATGAAAAGAGTAAGAAACGAAGAATGGCTATTGCGGTTACCGGACTCCTTCAGACCAATCAATTGCCCATCCCGTGCCAATGCAACGGAACAAACCCCGGTGGCTGTTTCAATATTTAATATCAGCGACAATTATTTCTCCGTAAACAGATCTTTTTTATCCACCTTCTTGACCTTATCTTTGTCCTTCAGGGTCTTTGAAATGGCAGAATAAGGTCCGCTGATGATTTCCTGTCCTTCCTTTAACCCGGAGAGGATCTGGATATAAGTGTTATCCTGGATACCTGATTTTACATTTACTTTTTTAGCCGTTCCGTTTTCAAGTACAAACACACATTCCTGGATCTCTCCGGTCTTTTTCTTTGAGCTGATGATCTCCGTCCGGTCTTCTCCGTCGGTCTTCTCCTTTACACCTTTTGCGTTGTATTTATCCAGGCTGTCTTTAGCAACACGAGTGGTCACTGCCTGGATCGGGACCGACAAGGCGTCTTTGGCTGTTTCAGTCTGGATCTCAACGGTAGTTGTCATTCCCGGACGGAAAGGGGAGAAATCAGGACGAACCGGATCCATGAGGTCTTTATAGGAATCTTTGAGCATATGGATCTTAACGTTGAAGTTGGTAACCTGGTCGACGCTGGTGCCGGTTGAATTGGCCGAAGTAGCAATTTCCGTTACGACACCCTTAAATTTCCGGTTCAGGTAAGCATCTGCTTCAATGAGTGCGGTATCGCCGAGTTTAACACGGACAATATCATTTTCATTAACTTCCACCTGGGCTTCCATTTCATTCAGGTTGGCGATGGTCATGATCTCGGTGCCGCTTGAGAATTGCGATGCCCCGGTTACGCGTTCGCCTTTTTCCACGCTGAGCTTGGATACCGTTCCGTCATTGGGCGCAAAGATAGCGGTCCGGGTCAGGTCTTCCTTCGCCCTCTTCAAACCGGCCTCTGAACTTTTCACCTGAAACTCGGAAGCATTGATGTCCTGCTCGGAAGCGTCTACCTGGGCTTTCGCAACTTCATAGGACGACTTAGCCTGGTCGAATTCAGCCTGGGAAATTACATTCTGTTTAAAAAGCTTTTGCTGACGGTCGAACGTCTGTTTTGCATTTTCAAACTGTGCTTTCATCTGCGCAAGACGGGCCCGTGCATTGGCCTCATTGGCCTTTTGTGAGTTCAGCGCTGCAGTGCTCTGGTCATAAGCAGACACATAGATTTCCGGATCGATCTTTGCCAGCAGGTCTCCTGAATGGACCTGATCACCTTCTTTAACCATCAGTTCTACGACTTCACCCGAAATATAGGGGCTGATCTTGATGTCCTTTTCCGGTTGGATTTTCCCGTTGGCAGAAACGGTCTGAATGATGGATCTTTTTGCTACTTTTTCTGCAGTTACCTTGATCCCTTCATTCCGTTGATTCTTCACGATAATAACGACAATGATCAAAATGACAAGAAGTATGATTCCTGCAATGATACCTATCTTTTTTTTCGATTTCTTTGAAGCCATGGATAGTAATGAATTAGATTACTTGTTTATACTGATTGGTTTTCCCATATAAAAATCAAGAATGGTGGTCTTGAAAATAAAATCATACTTGGACTGTAAAAGGTCCGACTCCGCTTTTGTCAGATCCTTCTTGCTGTTGTTATAATCAAAGGATGTCATCATTCCGACATCAAATTTCTGCTGGGTATATTTAAAAGATTCTTCCTGCGCTGTCACCTTCTGAAGGGAAGCATTGTATTGTTGCAGGGAAGATGAAGCATCCGCATAAGCCTGTTCAATGCTCTTCCGCAGGTCTCTTTTCTGGATCTCGAGATCGAGTTCGGCTTTTTCACGCTGGATCTTTGCAAGGCTGATGTTGGTCCTGCCCGACCATCCGTTGAAAATAGGAATACGAAGGTAAAAACCCAGGGATTGGTTGTTATTGTTTTTTAATTGCTCGTTTAATGTTTTGACCCTGTATTGATACAGAACTTCTTTGGACAATACGATTTCGTGCGTATTCTGGGTATAACCAACAGGAAAAGTAAGGGTGTCAGCCGGAAGATTGGGGTTTATTTCCTTATCTGCTCCAGAGTATCCGGTTCCCCAGGAACCTCCAAAGGAAATTGAGGGGGACAGAACACCCCTGGCGATGGCAAGGCTTTTCTGGGCGCTTTGAACACGAAGGTCGGCGCTTTTGATCTCGGGTCGTTTTTCAACAGCAAAATTGAAAACCTGCTCAGGTGTTAAAATTCCTTTCGATTCTTCCACCGGTTTCAAAAGTGGTTTTTCAATCCGGAAATCCGGGGTAACGGGAAGGTCGATCAGCTGCTGCAGGGAAAGGCGGGAAATGATCAGCCGGTTCTCGGCCTGGACAACGGCCAGGGCCTCAGCCGCTTCCTGTGCCTGTATGTTCAGTAGATCGCCTTTGGCAGAAGAACCTGCTTCCACCAGCTTTTCCATTCTTGACACCTGTCCTTTGGTAATCTCGATCTGGTTGTTCGCCACATCCAGGAGCTCAAGGTTGAGCAACATATCCAGGAAATAACCTGCAACTGACAGGGAGATATTATTTTTCAGCACATCCAGGTCATACTGGCTGGCAAGAAGGTTAATGGAATTTTGTTTTATGGTGTTCACTTTCGTCAACCCGCTGAACAGGGTGGTATTGCTCTGGACATAAAAGTTGTTGGACCTTACCGTCGATGTTGCAAACGTGTTCGTGTACATATCAATGGTTTGACCAAAATTCCAGACATTGGTCGCATTTGCATTCAGGTCAGGAAGCAGGGTTAACCGGCTCTGAAGCAATTGCTTTTTATTCGCTTCGACAGAGAGGATCTGTTTTTTGATGTCCAGGTTGTGATCCAGCGCATAGTTGATACAATCTTCAAGTGTCCAGACTTTCGGAGTATCCTGGGCAGAAGAAATAAAAAAACCCGTCAGGAACAGGAGAGTGAAAAAAAATCGGATGGGGGAAAACCGGCAGGTAAAACACATATAAATGGGGTTTTATTAATAGTTGATCGGTGGGTGTTTAATATTTAATTATTTACTGCAAATGAGCCATCAAAATTAGTTAAATTTTTTAAAAACCTTTGATGATTGTGAAAAAGATAACATATTAAACAGGTAATCATAAGACGAGGAAAGTACCTTCGGGTTACAGCCTGTATTATTTTCCCGTATCTTTGCATCCAATAATTATTAATAGTTCCTGATAATGAAACGTATAATCCCGGCTTTTCTTGCATTGATATTGCTTTCCGGAGCTTTCTTGTTTTTTTCCTGTAAAGAGAAGGTGGCTTCGACAGGCACTCTTTCCATCACCGCAATGACGAAAAGTGGAAATGTATCAAGTAGTGCACCCATAGCGATCTATATCGCCACCAGTAAGGAAAATCTCGATAATCAGATATACCAAAGCTCCGGCTGGTTAGATGGAAACGGTTCCAAGATCTTCCGGGATCTCCTGCCAAAATATTACTGGTACCGCATAGATGGATGGGATGATTACGGTGCAGCAGAGGTTTTCGCCGGCGTGGATGCATCGGTTATCCTTTGGCTGAATTCTCCATCTTCATCCAAAAAATAAATAATTTTATACCTTTGCCTCCCGTTATTCAAACATGCGGTAAATTCATGATCCGTTTGCGATTCACCAGTTTTATCCTGGTTGTTTTTTTCTTGCGTTCAATGGTTTCGCTCCCGCAGGTGCAGGCAGGTACCATGCTGCAGGAGGGTTCAATACTGAAGCCTGCAGATTCAGCTTCAGCACGGGGGCTTAAGGAAAAACCGGGAGAAGAAAAATTCAACCCCGGCGAGATGATTATGGAGCATGTGGTCGACAACCACGAGTGGCACATTGCCACGATCGGACGCCTGGACCTTTACATCCCACTTCCTGTGCTGGTAATCTGCAAAGGACAATTCCATGCCTTCTGGTCATCAGGGTTTCACGACGGCAAAACGCCCTTTGCATTAACCCTGTCAAAAAAAGGCGCAAACAAAGGCAAGATCATTACCGTGCAGGAGGAAATGACCGGGAAAGGTCCCGCTGTGTACGATTTCTCGATCACTAAAACGGTACTGGCCATTTTTCTCAGCGGTTTTTTCCTGATCCTGATCTTTGTCTCTGTAGCAAACCGTTATAAAAGGAACCCCAACGAGGCGCCCCACGGGCTGCAGAATCTGCTGGAGCCCGCGATCCTCTTTATCCGCGACGATGTTGCAAAGAGTTCCATAGGGGAAAAGAATTACGAGAAATACCTTCCCTACCTGCTCACGATCTTCTTCTTTATCCTTTTCAATAATCTCCTGGGCATCATCCCGCTTTTCCCGGGCGGTGCAAATGTCACCGGAAATATAGCCGTTACCGGCGTCATGGCAGTCTTTACCCTGATCATCACCACCATCAGCGGCAACAGGCATTACTGGGTCGATATCATCAATACACCGGGTGTTCCCTGGTGGCTGAAGTTTCCGTTTCCCCTGATGCCGATCGTTGAGATCATCGGGATCATTACAAAGCCATTCGTGCTGATGATCCGGCTCTTTGCCAACATGACGGCCGGGCACATCATCATCCTCAGTTTTATCAGCATCATTTTTATTTTCGGGCAGATGTCATCGGCACTTGGCATTGGGGTGGGGATTCCCACCTTGCTATTTATGATCTTTATGGACCTGCTCGAACTCCTGGTAGCGTTTATCCAGGCCTATGTCTTTACGTTATTGTCGGCCCTTTATTTCGGGCTGGCAACCATTGAACCACATCATAGTTCATAAAGTTCTTAAAGTTATAATGTCTGAATTCTTAACACTTAACACTTAACACTTAAAACTAACCTTATGCATTTATTGTCAATTTTACTGGAAGTAGCAGCCAATTTTGCCCCGTTTGCAAAGATGGGCGCCGGTTTTGGCGCCGGGATCGCTGCCGTAGGTGCCGGTATCGGCATCGGACAGATAGGCCGGGGTGCCCTGGAATCGATTGCCCGCCAGCCGGAAGCACTCGGTGATATCCGTTCAAACATGATCATCGCCGCTGCCCTGGTTGAAGGTGCTGCATTCTTCGCCATCGTCGTTTGCCTGTTGATCCTTTTCATCTAGGCTCCGGGCGTGTTTTTGTACAGCAACTATTGGTTTCTGTACAAAGAAAACATCTTGGCCTTTCCCGGCCGATGCTTTTTGCAGAGTGAGAAGGCGGAAGGTTTGTTAATTATAACAGTTCAAAAAGTAAACCTATATGGAACTTGTAAATCCCGGTATCGGCCTGATTGTTTGGATGACACTTGCATTCCTGGCCATCCTGTACATTCTCGGCAAATATGCATGGAAACCGATCATGAAATCCCTAAAAGAACGGGAATTGACGATCCACAATGCATTGAATTCAGCCGAAAAGGCAAAAGAGGAAATGCAGAAGATGAAGTTCTCCAATGAAGAACTTCTCCAGGAAGCCAAGAATGAAAGAGATGCCATCCTTGCAACTGCGCGGAAAATAAAGGAATCGATCATCGAGGAATCAAAGCAAAAAGCTTCGGAAGAGGCAAACCGTATCATTGTCAGCGCGAAGGAAAGCATTGAAAATGAAAAAATGGCTGCGATCACAGAACTTAAGAACCAGCTTGCCGACCTTTCACTGGAAATCGCAAAAAAAATCCTGAAAAGGGAATTATCCGATCCGAAAAAACAGGAAGCATACAGTAAAGAATTGATGAAAGACGTTAAATTCAATTGATCATTTCGTTGGAAAACATTTCAAATATCGCGGTTCCTTATGCCAAAGCACTCTTTGAGTTTGCGCTGGAAAGAGATGCCATGGAGAGTGTTCATAAAGATATGCAAGCATTAAATTCCCTGTGCAAATCCAACCGTGATTTTCTTCTGATGCTGAAAAGCCCGATCCTGAAAACAGAAAAAAAACAAAAAATCCTTAAGGCAGTTTTCCGCGACTCCGTATCGGAAATCACACGGGGATTTTTAAAGATCATCACTGCAAAAAGAAGGGAATCATTATTACCCGATATGGCGGTAGCCTTTGTAGATCTTTACAAGGATTACAAAGGAATCCTGACCACCAATGTGAAAACGGCAATTCCCCTGACAGAAGAGTTACGGAAAGAAATACTGGGGATAATGGGCACACAAATACAGGCAAAAGGAATAGTGGACCTGGTCGAAGAAATAAAAGAAGAACTGATCGGGGGATTTGTACTCCAGTGGAAAGATATGCAATATGACGCAAGCATCCTTAACGAGGTCAATAAAATGAGAAAGGGGATGGCGATGATCAATCTTTATAAAAAAGGGTTTTAGAATAGGTATTGGTATTAGGTTTTAGGTATTTGGGAACAGGCATTAGTAGTTACTCAGCAATCGCGCGCGTTTTTATCGCGTGCGTAATCACAGCGCGTCTGAGACGCGCAATGACCTGGCACGCGTCACAGACGCGCGCCATCACAGTTGGGTTTTAAGTATTGGGTTTTAGATAACAGGGTTTATTAATCAGTTAGAAAAAACAGCAACATGGCAGAGATTAAGCCGGCGGAGGTCTCCGCAATATTAAGGCAGGAATTGGCCGGGTATAAAAATGAAGCCGATCTGGAAGAAATCGGTACCGTTCTTACAATTGGCGATGGAATTGCCCGGATTTATGGCCTGACCAATGTCGAATCAGGCGAACTGATCGAATTTGAGAAAAACGGGTTGAAAGCCATCGTGCTGAATCTAGAAGAAGATAATGTCGGTGCCGTGATGCTCAGCGAGGCACACGACTTAACTGAAGGCGATACAGTTAAAAGGACGCGAAAAATAGCATCTATTGATGTGGGAGAAGGACTTCTCGGCAGGATCATCAATACTCTTGGAGAACCGATCGACGGAAAAGGAAAAATTTCCGGTGAAAGGTTTGAGATGCCGTTGGAAAGGAAAGCCCCCGGTGTAATCTACCGTCAGCCCGTAAACCAGCCGATTCAAACCGGTATCAAGGCCATCGATGCTATGATCCCTATCGGCAGAGGACAGCGGGAGCTGATTATCGGTGACCGCCAGACCGGGAAAACCGCCATTGCCATCGATGCCATCATCAACCAGAAAATGTTTTACGACAAAGGAGAACCTGTGATCTGCATTTATGTAGCCATCGGGCAGAAAGGTTCAACGGTTGCCAATATCGTTAAAACCCTGGAAGAAAAAGGTTCGATGCCCTATACCGTTGTGATCTCGGCAACCGCTTCCGACCCTGCTGCCATGCAGTTTTATGCCCCGTTTGCAGGTGCTGCCATCGGTGAATTCTTCCGCGATACGGGACGTTCTGCACTTTGCATCTACGATGATCTTTCAAAACAGGCTGTGGCTTACCGTGAAGTATCCCTGCTGCTCCGCCGTCCACCAGGACGCGAAGCCTATCCCGGGGATGTTTTCTATCTTCATTCCCGTTTACTTGAAAGAGCTGCCAGGATCATTTCTTCCGATGTGATAGCACAACAAATGAATGACTTGCCTGCCTCCATCCGTCATATGGTCAAAGGAGGTGGATCGCTCACGGCTTTACCGATTATCGAAACACAGGCCGGCGACGTTTCCGCCTACATACCTACCAATGTCATTTCTATCACTGACGGACAGATCTTCCTGGAAACAAACCTTTTCAACAGCGGGATCCGCCCTGCTATCAATGTGGGGATTTCGGTTTCACGGGTTGGAGGAAATGCCCAGATCAAATCCATGAAAAGAGTTGCCGGGACACTTAAACTCGACCAGGCTGAATACCGCGAGCTGGAAGCCTTTGCAAAATTCGGGTCTGACCTGGACGCTTCTACCCGGGCTGTTCTCGACAAAGGATCCAGGAATGTGGAAATTCTGAAACAATTGCAGTATGCGCCAATGCCGGTTGAAAAACAAATCGCAATCATCTTCTGCGGAACCCGTAACCTGTTGAAAAATATTCCTGCCAGTAGTGTCGCCAACTTTGAGGTTGAATTCCTGCATTATATGGAGATCAGCCATAAAGAGATACTTAAAAATTTACAGGATGGGAAACTGTTGGATGAAGATGTGAAGATCCTGGAACAGGCAGCAAGTGAAATTTCCAAGAAATTCGAAACAAAGAAATAACAGGACAGGATGCCGGGTTTAAAGGAGGTTCGTATACGAATTGCATCGGTTAGATCGACCCAACAGATCACCAATGCAATGAAGATGGTGGCTGCGTCCAAACTGAGGAGGGCTCAATTGGCCATTATCAGGCTCAGGCCCTATGCGGCAAAACTGAATGAGATCATGCAGAACCTGAGTTCCAGTATCAGCGATTCGGGCGAGAGTATTTATACAATGGAACGCAACCCCGACAATATCCTTCTTGTAGTCTTTACTTCAAACCGGGGCCTTTGCGGTGGTTTTAATTCAAATATTATCAAGACAACCCTGAACCTTCTTACGACGACCTATGCCGTACAGCAGCAAAAAGGTACTGTCAGCCTTATTACCATTGGGAGAAAAGGTTCCGAGTATTTCAGGAAAAGGGGATATAAGGTGGTAGAAAGCCATGACGAGTTATTCGACCGCCTTACTTTCGAGAATATTTCCCCTCTGGCGGAACAGCTGATGAAAGCATTTGCAGAGAAAAAGTACGACCGCATCCAGATCATTTATAACCAGTTTAAAAATGCTGCAGTGCAACGCCTGGTCATCGAACAATATCTTCCGATCCTTCCTCCCGTGCCCGATCCCAAGGCTTCGGCAGCAATGCACACAAAAAATGCCAATTACATTTTTGAACCCGACCAGGAAACCATCATTCAGCAACTGATCCCGAAATCGCTCCGGATCCAGCTCTACAAATCATTTCTCGATTCATTTGCTTCAGAACAGGGCGCAAGAATGACGGCTATGAGTAAAGCCACTGAGAATGCCAAGGATTTACTCCGGTCTCTGCAGATCTCTTACAATAAAGCCCGCCAACAGTCGATTACCAAGGAACTGCTCGAGATCGTTGCAGGTGCAGAGGCGCTTAAGGGATAATGCGGGAATGCAGAATGCGGGAATGCAGGAATGAATTTTCAATTTAGCGTTTCTTTGCGCCTTAGCGTCTTTGCGGTGAAAGAATTCTTCATTTTTCATTCTTAATTTTTCATTTTTTTGATTTCCGCCCTACCTTTGCAGTAGTATTAAATACTGATATTATGGTGACAAAAATTGTTGAAAAAGCGATCAATGAACAGATCCGTAAGGAAGAACATTCTTCCCGGATTTATCTTTCGATGGCCTCCTGGTGCCAGGTAAACGGTTTCCAGGGCGCTGCAGAATGGCTTTATGCACAGGCCGATGAAGAACGCATGCATGAGTTGAAACTCATCCACTACCTGAACGACCGGGGCGGCAATGCCCACTTAGCTGACCTGGAAAAACCTTCAACCAAATTCAAAGCGCTGCTGGATGTTTTTCAGCTGGTGTTAAAACATGAAGAATACATTTCGGCATCCATAAACGAAGTCTATGCTGTAAGCATCAAACAGAATGACTATTCCACCGGGAATTTCCTGCAGTGGTATATCACGGAGCAGATCGAAGAAGAAAGTACGGTAAAGACGATTCTCGATCAGATCCGGCTGACAGGTGAAGAAAAAGGCGGGTTGTTTCACATGGACAAGGAACTGGCTGCCCTGGCGGCTAAAAAACGTACATCCCAGCTGGCGGCAGCAACCGCCAATGCAGGAATTTAGAATGCAGGAATTCTAATTCAATGCAGGAATTTAGAATGCAGGAATGCAGGAATTTACTTTTCAATGCGGGAATGCGGGAAAGCTGAATGCGGGAATTTATTTTAGCTGAAATCACTATTGTTCTTTGTAGTCTTCAGAATGGAACAAAGGATTCTGATGATTTCATCGCATTTTAATAAAACAGGATCAGCATGTTGCGGATCCGGATAATTCGTTTCCTTCAGAAGGGAAAGCCAAAAATAAGATTCCCGGGCTTCTTTATATGCAATGTTCAGGCAATGGTAAAAGTCCTTCCTTGTTTGTCCCGCAACACCCTCTGCTGTGTTAGCGCCTACTGATGTTCCAGAACGGAGCATTTGTTTCGACAAAATATACTCATGTTTATCCCGAACCAGGAAATGATACAGAAAAACAATCTCCTTGGAAAATTCGAATGTTTTCTCTTTAATGATGTTTTCTTTCATTGTTGATTTTCTTCCTTTATCCGCTTCAAATGAAAAGGTAGTACACCTTCTAAAAATAATTCCCGCATACCTGCATTCAGCATTCCCGCATTCCCACATTCCAGCATTCAGCATTCCCGCATACCTGCATTCAGCATTCCCGCATTCGGATAATGGGTATCTTTGCAAAATGATCCAACTTAACAACATCCTTGTCTCAGACGATCTCCGCGATGTGCACTTTTGTTGCGATCTTCAGCAATGCAAAGGCGCCTGTTGTGTTGAAGGAGATGGCGGTGCTCCGCTGGAAGAAGAGGAGATTTCCCTTCTTGAGGATTACATCGATGCGATAAAATTTTTTATGGTTGAAAAGGGAATCGAAGAAGTGAAGAAGACTGGGATTTTCGATTATGACGCCGATGGGAAGTTTGTCACTCCACTGGTAAACGGGAACGAATGCTGCTATGTGTTCTTCGAGGAAGGAATTGCCCTCTGTGCCATTGAAAAAGCCTATCAGGAAAAAATAATTCCATTCCCGAAACCGCTGTCCTGTCATTTGTATCCTGTAAGAATAGAACAATTGCGTCATGCCGAAGCAGTGAATTATCACAAATGGAACATTTGCCGAAAAGCCCTGGATAACGGACGTAAACTTAATCTTCCCCTTTTCCGTTTCCTGGAAGATTCTCTCATCCGGAAATACGGGCGTTCATGGTACAATAAATTGCTAAAATTGATTTATTAGCGATTCCCCTGTCATGAATACCTAATATTCCCGCATTCATCTTTCCCGCATTCCCGCATTGAAAAGTAAATTCCCGCATTCTGAATTCCTGCATTCTTTTCTTATTATCTCCACCTTTCGGTATTCGATAAAATTTTTATCTTTGCCGCTCAACTATCTGTTAACGGAATAACATATGAGTGCAGAAAGCCTGATTTTATTCTTTATTGTCGGGGCATTCCTTGTTGGTATTGCCCTGATCTTTTCCAGTTACATTCCACCCACTTCAACCAATCCGCAGAAATCTGAAACCTATGAATGCGGCATCCCAACCGAGGGATTGTCATGGCTTCAGTTCAATGTCGGGTATTACCTCTTTGCAATCATTTTCCTGGTATTCGACGTTGAAACGGTTTTCATTTTTCCCTGGGCAAAAGTCATGAAGGAAACAGGGATGATGGGATTCGTTGAAATCGTCATCTTCTTTTTTGTATTGGGGATTGGGTTGCTTTATGCCTGGAAGAAAGGAGCACTGAAATGGGAATAAAAAATATGAAAGAAAAGGATTTCCGGGACAATGACACCCTTGAATCCTTCAAAAAAACCGGCCAGGGAATTCTACTCACTACCATTGACGACATTATTGACTGGGGCCGTTCAAATTCCATCTGGCCCCTGACCTTTGCCACCAGCTGTTGTGGTATCGAAATGATGGCAACCGGAGCTCCCCGCCACGACTTTGCCCGGTTCGGGATTGAAGTTTACCGTGCCAGCCCCCGCCAGGCTGACGTGATTGTTGTAGCAGGAACCATCGTCAACAAAATGGCCCCTGTCCTCAAGCGATTATATGACCAGATGTCGGAACCCAAATATGTAATTGCAATGGGTGCCTGTGCCGTATCCGGCGGGCCCTTCTTCTATAATTGTTATCATGTGGTTCGCGGAGTTGACCATATCATCCCGGTGGATGTTTATGTTCCGGGTTGCCCTCCCCGTCCCGAAGCCCTTCTGTATGGCGTCATGCAGTTGCAGCGTAAGATCAAGCTTGCAACTTACAGCGACCAGGTTAAAATTCAAGAAGTTAAATGATTTTGCGATAATATGGAGCCCGAAAAATTAAAGGAAAGAGTACTTACCCTTGTCCCCGAAGCGGAATTGGAAGAAAACAAACAATTCCTCACATTCTTTATTCCTGCCGGGAAGTTACATGCTGCGGCAATTAGTCTGAAGGAAAATGAAGACACTTTGTTCGATTACCTGTTCTGCCAGAGCGGTACCGATATGGGTAAGTACCTCATGGTGGTTTACCACCTTGAATCCACAACACTGGGACATACACTGGTTCTGAAAGTAAAAACTGAGGACCGCGAAAACCCGTCGTTCGACACAGTTTGCGATATCTGGAAAACCGCCGAATTTCATGAAAGGGAGATCTTCGACCTCCTGGGCATCCGGTTCAACAACCACCCGGATCTCCGCCGTATCTTCCTGGATGAAAATTGGGTGGGTTATCCCCTCAGAAAAGATTATTCGGACGAAGTTAACATCGTTGAACTTTAAGTATGAAAGAAGTCATCCATACCCCCGTTCCTTCCGTTGAAGAAGAGGAATATCACATCAATATGGGGCCCCAGCATCCGTCAACCCACGGAGTGCTCCGGTTGGTAGTTTCCCTCCAGGGAGAGATCGTGAAAAACCTGAAGCCGCATTGCGGGTACATCCACCGCGGAATTGAGAAAATGTGCGAAAAAGACACCTATCCCCAGATCATTCACCTGACCGACAGGATGGATTATCTTTCGGCGCACATCAACAACCATGCAGTTTGCCTGCTGGTTGAAAATGCCCTTCAGATTGAAGTTCCGGAAAGGGTCAAGTATATCCGTACTATCATGGACGAACTCTGCCGCATCCAGTCGCATCAGCTCTGGTGGGCTAGTTTCGGGATGGACCTCGGCGGGCTTACCTGCTTCTTTTACGGACTGCGGGACAGGGAAAAGATCCTCGACATATGGGAAGAAAGTACCGGTGCAAGGTTTCTTCAGAGTTATTATACCCCGGGCGGACTGATGTGGGACATTCATCCTGACTTCCAGAAAAAAACAAAGGAATTCCTGAAATATTTCAGGAAAAAGATCAGGGATTATGAAAAGATCCTGTCGGGGAATGTGATCTTCAGGGAGCGGTCAAGGAATATCGGCCTGATGACAAAAGAAGAAGCGATCAGTTACGGTGTGACCGGCCCCTCGGGAAGAGGATCAGGGTTTTCCTGTGACGTCAGGAAACATCATCCCTATGCACTTTATGATAAAGTTGAGTTTAAGGAAATATTGTATCAGGAAGGAGATACCCTTGCACGTTACATGGTGAGGATGGATGAGATGTATGAATCGATGCACATTATCGATCAGCTTATCGATAACATCCCTGCAGGAGATTTTTCGGCTAAAATGAAAGCCGTGATCAAACTGCCGGCGGGGGAATATTACCAGCGGGTGGAAAGTGCCAGGGGCGACCTGGGGATCTATTGCATCAGCGACGGGAACAAAGCCCCCTACCGGATGAAATTCCGCACTCCCAGTTTCAGTAACCTTTCGGTCCTTGATCATATCAGCAGGGATCTGAAGATCGCCGATCTTGTTGCCATCGGTGGCTCTCTTGATCTAGTTATTCCGGATATTGACAGATAACACGATTTCCTATGGCTTCTCATAATATCTATGACAATTTTGTTTCCTCATTAACGCAGTGGATCCATAACGGGCTCTACCATTTGCTGCCCCCGGTCTGGGCGCTCATCGTGGAACTGACGATCATCGGGCTGGTGTTCCTGCTGTTCTATGCCCTGGTCGGATTATTCCTTGTATATGCCGAACGGAAAGTCTGCGCATTCATGCAGAACCGTATAGGTCCCAACCGTGTCGGGCCGTATGGGATTTTTCAGACCATCGCTGATTTCATAAAGCTACTGATGAAAGAACTTGTGGTTATCAAAAACTCCGATAAGCTGTTGTTCACCCTCGCCCCTTTCATTGTCATCATTGCCTCCTTCATGGCCATTGCCGCCATTCCTTTTGCCAAAGGATTACATGCCATCGACTTTGATATCGGCATCCTCTATGTGATCGCCGTTTCTTCATTGGGAGTTGTCGGGGTTTTGCTGGCAGGATGGTCGAGCAACAACAAATATTCCCTCATTGGTGCGATGCGCAGTGGCGCCCAGATCATCTCCTACGAACTTTCCGTCGGGATGTCGCTGCTTACTATCATCATCCTTGCAGGGACCATGCAATTTTCGGAACTCGTGCAGGGACAGGAATACGGCTGGAATATTTTCAAAGGACACATCCCGGCCTTCATTGCTTTTATTGTATTCCTGATTGCTTCCACCGCTGAAACGAACCGGGGACCTTTCGATCTTGCCGAAGCGGAATCCGAACTGACGGCCGGGTATCATACCGAATATTCCGGGATCAAATTTGCCTTCTTCTTCTTGGCAGAATACATGAACATGTTTATTGTCGCTTCCATCGGTGCAACTGTATTTCTCGGCGGCTGGATGCCCTTCCACGTATGGGGATGGACAGGCTTCAACCAGGTGATGGACTACATCCCGCCTTCAATCTGGTACATCGGGAAGACAGGTTTTATCATCTGGCTGATGATGTGGTTCAAATGGACCTTCCCTCGGCTGAGGATCGACCAGCTTCTGAACCTCGAATGGAAATACCTCTTACCCATCAACCTTTTTAACATTCTCCTGATGGCATTTATAGTATTAATGGGTTGGCATTTTTAAACTATGAACAGCTTCTTTAAATATTTCGCAGATATCTTTTCCGGTGTGAAATCCCTGCTCACCGGGATGACCGTGACCGGGAAATATTTTTTCAGTCCCGGACAGATTGTGACACAACAATACCCGGAGAACCGGAAAACACTCAAAATGTATGACCGGTTCAAGGGCGAAGTGATCATGCCGCACGACGAAAACAACCATCACCGGTGCACCGGTTGCGGCATCTGTGAACTGAACTGCCCGAACGGATCCATAGAGGTGATCTCAAAACGGATTGACGGCCAGGATGGAAAGAAAGTCCGGATCATTGACAAACACATCTACCACCTCGGGATGTGTACATTCTGCAGCCTCTGTGTGAAGACATGCCCCGAAAGTGCGCTGGCATTCGGACAGGAGTTTGAACATGCGGTTTTTGACCGTACTGTGCTGACAAAGATCTTAAATCAACCTGGTTCATCCATTTTAAAAGGTACTGAAGAATGACGAACAATCAGATCATGTTTTTTATCTTTTCGGCGATCATAGTAATCTTTTCCATCCTTACTGTGACCAGCCGCCGGATTCTACGGGCCGCGACATTCCTCTTGTTCGTGCTCGTTTCCACAGCGGGACTCTATTTTATGCTGCGTTTCAATTTCCTGGCTGCCATCCAGCTAACACTCTATGCCGGCGGTATTGTCGTTCTGATCATATTCTCGATCCTCCTGACGAGCCAGGTCGGCGCAAAACTGGAAATGCCGGCCCTCACAAAAAAGATCTTTGCATTCCTTGCAGCAGCAGCAGGCGCCACACTATGTATTCTGACCATCATTCAGTATAAATTCCCGGAAACATCCATTGTCAGCGGACGCACAAATATTGACGACATCGGAAAGGCATTGGTCAATACCGGGAAATTCGGGTATGCACTTCCTTTTGAAGTGATCAGTATCCTTTTGCTGGCCGCCATGATCGGCTCGATTGTCATTGCCAAGAAAAGAAAAGATTAATGAGACTCAAATTTCAGGAACGAAGTGAAGTGAAATTTGACAGTCGAATTAATCCCGGGAGCGAAGCGAACCGGGATCTCAAAACAAAAAAATGAATTCTAAAATGAAAATATATGTTTGAAGGAGTTCCATTAAACTGGTTTCTGATCGTAGCCACCCTGATGTTCTTCATCGGAGTATATGGCTTCCTTGTCAGGAAAAACCTGATCACAATGCTGATGTCGCTCGAACTGATATTAAATTCCGTGAACATCAATTTTGTTGCATTCAACAAGCTGCTGTACCCCCAGCACCTGGAAGGGATGTTCTTTACGGTATTCATTATTGCCGTGGCAGCCGCCGAAGCATCTGTGGCCATCGCCATCATCATCAACATTTACAGGCGACTGGTCAACATTGATGTCGAGAAGATGGAAGAAATGAAATACTAATTGACAATTGATGATTGACAATTGATAATTGGATTTAAATGAGAGTTTATTAATTGTAAATAAAGAGATATGATCAATTTTGGTTATACAGTTTGGATCGTCCTGATACCGCTCTTCCTTTTTGTCCTGATCGGTTTTTTCGGGAATAAGTTCAAACCGGTCGTTTCCGGGATCATTGGCACCTCGGGGCTCTTTGCATCCATGGCATTATCCTATTATACGGCCTACCAGTACTTTTTTGTAGTGCCAAAAGTGGGAGATGCATTCCAGAAAATCATCGGGTACAATACCGTCTGGCTGAGACTGACAGAAAAACTGCATATTGACCTTGGCGTCCTGCTCGATCCCATCTCGGTTATGATGCTGATCGTCATCACTACAGTGTCGTTCACGGTTCATCTATACAGCATCGGCTATATGCAGGGGGAAAAAGGTTACTCAAGGTTCTTCTCTTTACTCTCCCTGTTCAGCTTTTCCATGCTGGGGCTTGTCATTGCAACAAACATTTTCCAGATGTATATTTTCTGGGAACTGGTGGGCGTTTCTTCCTACCTTTTGATCGGGTTCTATTATACGAGGGATACTGCCGTAGCGGCTTCTAAAAAGGCTTTTATCGTTACGCGGTTTGCCGACCTCGGTTTCCTGATAGGAATTCTGATCCTGTCGTTTACCACGGGAACCTTCGATTTTATTACACTGACCGATCCGAACGGAACGGCAATAACCCAGGGTGGAGGTATCATGTTCCTCGGACTGTCAACCATGACCTGGTCGATGATCTTTGTTTTCATGGGAGGTGCCGGCAAATCAGCCATGTTCCCGCTTCACATCTGGTTGCCCGATGCCATGGAGGGTCCTACGCCGGTCTCTGCCCTGATCCATGCTGCTACTATGGTTGTTGCCGGTGTTTACCTCGTGGCCCGTATGTTCCCGATCTTTCATTTTTCCGCTCCGGTGGCTCTGGATGTGGTGATGTATGTGGGGGCATTCAGCTCGATCTTCGCCGCGGTGATCGCCTGTACGCAATTTGATATCAAACGGGTTCTGGCCTATTCAACGATGTCCCAAATAGGCCTTATGATGTTTGCACTCGGCGTATCGGGATATGGCGGAGAAGCCGGGTTAGGATTCATGGCCTCCATGTTCCACCTGTTCACCCATGCCTTCTTTAAAGCGCTTTTATTCCTTGGTGCCGGCGCGATCATCCATGCCGTTCACAGCAATTATATGAACGAAATGGGAGGATTAAGAAAACACCTTCCTATCACCCATATCACATTTTTAATTGCCTGCCTCTCCATCGCAGGGATCCCTCCACTGGCCGGATTTTTCAGCAAAGACGAGATCCTGGCGGCCGGACACGACAAAAGCCTGATATTATTTATCCTTGGATTGACAATCTCGGCACTGACTGCATTTTATATGTTCCGCCTCTACTTTTCGATCTTCTGGGGTAAAGAGCAGCAATACCATCATACGCCTCACGAAGCCCCAAAGGTCATGACCATACCCCTGATGCTTCTTGCATTGGGTGCGACTTTCGCCGGACTTCTGCCTTTTGCTTCATTTGTTACTTCCGACGGAAAGCCGCTGGCTATGCACATCGACCTGGCAATTGCTATTCCGGCAGTGCTGGTAGGTGTTTTCGGAGCCCTGACCGCAATGGTGTTTTACCGGAAAGAAACCGATATCCCCGGAAAGATTTCCGCTGCCCTAGGTGGTTTTTACCGAGCTGCCTTCCGGAAATTCTATGTCGATGAACTTTATCTTTTCATAACAAAAAAGATCATCTTCAATTATGTTTCCCGTCCCATCGCCTGGTTCGACCGCCATATCGTG
>Ga0182027_10003628_pt1 | contig 24308 bp, 20 predicted proteins | sample 712E1DmetaG_FD_121300 | JGI IMG/M metagenome (GOLD analysis project Ga0182027, IMG submission 121300) | Permafrost microbial communities from Stordalen Mire, Sweden - 712E1D metaG (Illumina Assembly) | ecosystem: Environmental > Terrestrial > Soil > Wetlands > Permafrost | place: Sweden... | reverse complement strand
TGATTCTGCACACGGATTGGACGGATTTCACGGAATTGCACGGAGAAAGCATTAAAAAATCCGTGTTTATCCGTGTAATCCGTGTACAAAATGTTTTAATCACGGCGATTCCCAATGAGCCAATTGGGAATTGTTATTCGTTATTCGGGAATCGGGAATGGTGGTTGATATACTCAACACGGGCATAGATTGCGTTTTGCTCAACAGGAGGATTCAGTGAGAACTTCGTAGTTGCGACTTCGCGGAGCACCCTGTGGGTTAGTCGCTCTCTTTGCGCCAGCCTGAAGGGCTTCCGCGTAGCGTACTGAGCAGGCGGCTTCGCGGAACACCCTGTGGGTTAGCCCCGCGCAACAAGTGGCAAAAAACCGCAGTTTATGACCACGCTCAGTATAGCTGATGGTCTCGATACGCTGCGCTACTCGACCACCAGTTCAGGGCGATGGTAAGTTACATTCCGATCTGGGCGAGGAGCTGGCGATAATCTTCGGCGTTGGAAGGATTCATCGAGAGGATCTGATTAATCACCTCGGCGGCCTCCTTCTTTTTGCCGGCGGTCAGCAGGATTTCGCCAAGTTCATCGAGTTGAGAAATGGCTTCGTCGGTGCGCCCAAGCCGGTGAAACTGTTCGGCGAGTTTCAGGCGAAAGACCGGCAAATCCTGATGTTCCTTGATCAATTCCCCGAGGAAAGGCAGGACATCCTCGGCCTTTGAGTTCGAATCCAAATAGGCGATAAAGCCCTCGAGTTCCGCCATGGCCTGAGGCTGCTGGCCCAGGCGCATGTAAAGCTCGATCAACTGCCGGCGCGCACCCTGATCGTCCGGGCGCAGGGTGCGGATCTGTTCGAAGACACGCACGGCCTGTTTCAAGTCGAGGTGCTGCATGTCAATATCGGCCATACGCTGGAGGATGTGAACACTCCACTTACGATCGGCGTTGGACTGCTGGATGAGGTGCAGGGCGGTGGTATAGGTCTTGCGGGCCATAGCCAACTCGGCAAGGCGATAATAGATTTCGGCCAATTCAAGATATTCATTGACGGCCTCATCCACCTGACCACGCGCGATCAACTGATCAATGAGACGCGTGCGGGCCGACAAATCCATCGGCGCAATCTGAATGACACGGCGCAGGAGTTTGGTGGCCTGGACGACTTCGCCGCGCACACTGTAGGCATGCGCGACCACCGAAAACTTGGCAATCGCATCCTGGGAGCGGCCATCCTGAATCAACAGTTCGCCGATCAAGGTATGCAGAGGCAAATAGGTGGGCGCATGTTGAAGGGCATCATAGGCTTCATCCATGGCGGCGCGCAGGCTGCCCATGCGCACCAACTGGTGAATGCGGTTGATGGATTCCACCACGCCGCTGGACTGCGCCTGCAAGATCACCTCGGCCATCGGAACCGGCGTGCTGCCCTCCTGCGTTTTGCGCATCTGTTCACGCGTCCTGTGAATCTGGTCGCGCCAATCGACGCGCATCAACATTTTGGTGACGTTCTCACACAAGCGGCGGTTGGCCATATCGTCGTTTTGATTCTTCTGAGATTCCAGCAGCGGCTCATATAGCTGACTCAGCGCATCGGATTCCTCGGCGGAGACCATCATCAGATCGGCCAGCTTCAAAGCCTCCAAATATTCGGAGGCCGCCTCCCTGACATCGCCCTTCTTGAACAGAATATCGCCCATCAACAAGCGGGAGCCGAGGGCGTAATCATTGTGTTTGACCGAACGCGTCAAATGCCGGACCGCGCTTTCCAAACGGTCGCTCCGGGCGCGCAGGTAGCCAAGATTGAAATACAAGGCAGGATGCGTGAAGCCCGCCTCCAGGGCATGTTCCAACTCCTCGGCGGCCAGGCTATCCTGTTTTTTGGTCTGGGCATCAATGGCCTGACCCAAATGTAAAACGACCTTCGTTTGTTCGGACTGCTGAAGGGAGAGCTGACCGGTGCCTTTCATAATGGCAGAAAGGCCGCGGCGGGCCTGCGCAGAGGAGCTTTCGTCCGTGTAATCGAAGAGAACCTCCGCCAGCTTGGTCAAGGACTTTTGCCGCGCCTCCGCCACCGGGTCCATCCCGGAAGCGTCATGCTGTCGAGGCTGGGTCATTTCCAGTTTGACCTTGGCCATGATAATTGGCCCTGTCGCGCCCCTGGGCCGGATCGGTTTGGGAAGAAGCTGACCCGATTTGAAAAGCATCTGAGCCTGGCGGGCCTCAGGGCTTTCCGGCATCAACTGAAGACATTTCACCACCAACTCCTGCGCCTTTTCGGCATTGCTCGAACGCTGGAGTATGCTGGCAAGCGCCAGATATTCGGGAACGGCCTGCTGCAGACGGCCAAGCCGTTCATAAACCACTGCCAGCCGGGAATGTGCGAAGAGGTGGTCGGGCTGGAGGGTGGTGACACGCACCCAGTTCTCGAGGGCCTTATCCACCTCGTGTTGATTGAAAAACCGTTCGGCGGCCTTCATGGATAAACCCACCGCAGCTTCCAAATCGCCGAGGCGCTCTGAAATCTGGGCGGCTTTCTCGAAAGGCACCGGGTCGTCGGGCGAAAGCTGGGTAACGCGTTGGTAGGTCTGGAAGGCCTCATCAAACTCGCCCAGTTGATACAAAGCCAGTCCCAGGCTGTTAAGGGCTTTGGGCTGGTCGGGGATTTCGAGCAGGGCTTTGCGATAGGCCGTGGCGGCCTTTTTCCAATCCTGATCCCACGCCGCGGAATGGCCCTCGTTCATTGCTTTTTGAAAGACATCGTCTCGTCCGGGCATGGGTCTATTTTACCGCACTCGATATTCGATAGTTGATATTCGATATTCGAGAATGGAAAATGGGGAATGGTTGATGGATCATGGTTAATGGAGGAGGAAGTGAACCATAGGCAAAACGCAAACACGCAAAACGCAACCCTCAGAGAACGAGGGTAAGCGAACGCAAAGGGGCACACCATGGTGTGTCCCTACTGCTTCAATCCTGAACGGCAAAGCGTGATATAATAACCGAAAGTTTCGGTCATATAACCGAAAACTTCGGTCGTTATATATTTGTCATTGGATCAGATTATGCTCGCGCCTCTGCTTGGATCAAAAGGTTCCGAAAATGTATTAATCTTCATAACCGCCCGCGGTGAGGGTTATGCAAGAGAGCTGTCCCAGTTCTTTAGCATGGATATTTCCACCGTTCAAAACCAGCTGGACAAATTAGAACTTGGCGGCATCCTGGTAAGTCACACCAAGGGGCGGACGCGTATATACACTTTCAACCCAAGATACCCATTTTTCAAAGAGTTGAAACAATTATTGGAAAAAGCACTTTCCTTTTATCCCGAAGAAGAACGGGAGAAACTCGTCATGAACAGACGCAGGCCCCGGCGCCGAGGCAAGGTTTTATGAAAAGCATAAGCAAAATGACCCAGGCGGAACTTGCAGCATACGTCCAATCGCATTTGCGAAAAAAGGGGATTACAGTGGTTCTATCCGGCGGTGCGTGTGTATCCATCTATACTGCCAACAAATATGTGTCGGCTGACATAGACTTGATAGAAGTTTATTCCGTGGATCGAAACAAACTAAAAACAGCCATGGAAGAGATTGGCTTTCATGAAAAAAGCCGGTATTTCGTTCATCCGGACACAAAACACATTGTCGAGTTTCCAGCCGGTCCCCTTTCCGTAGGTGAGGAATCGATCACGAAGGTCAGGGAGATAAAGTTCACAACCGGGATCTTACGAGTCATATTGCCCACAGACTGTGTCAAAGACCGGTTGGCCGGTTATTATTTCTGGAATGACCAGCAATCCCTGGTTCAAGCCGTATTAGTCGCCACCCACAATCGAATTAATCTCGCCGATATCAAGAGATGGTCACAAGCATCGGGAAACAACAAAGGGTTTGAGATATTCCTTGAAAAATACGCCAGTGAAAAGAGAAGCCGTCAAAGATAGGTTTTGGCCAGCTTACACGTATCGCCGTCAAGTAAAACAAGTTGTTTTTCCGCCTTCAACAGGAAATTTCGACATCACAGGGTAACATGCTTTACATGGATGGGTTGACCGCACTCACAACCGCGAAGGGCGGTAGCCTAGGGCTGGCGACTTAACTCGCGGCAATGAGGGTTTTCGATATAGTTCGCCTATACTGCTCGCTGCGCCCCATAGGCAGGAAGTGAGTTCTGGCCGGATCAGGCGGCCAGGCATTGAAAAAACTGTATTCACCGTCATAGTTTGAATATATAAATGCTGACGCTTGAATCTGTAATTGAGCCCACTTGGGCATACATTAAAATACCACTATCTAATATTGGAGCATAGATAGCTGCCAAGTCTCTAGGAATATATCCTAATAAACGTCCATCTTCCAACTCGGCGCGAATCGCATCTTTATCAAACTCATTTTCTTCGCGCACAAGCCTTAAAACATAGCCAATATAAACTTCTTTAATGAACTCCAATCTATTCTCATATATCAAACCGCGCAATTCACAGCCAAACAAATAATTCTCATATTTGTTGCTCTCTGGCAAGTTGAATTTTTTCTTGGCTTTTTGAATGACTTCCCATGAGATATCAACCCTTCTTTTCGTTTTTAGCCAACTTTCCAACGAAAATTTACTTATGTTGCCAAACCACCATTTAACATTTCCCCATGTTAGGGCATTGATATAAGTGCGGGTTATTTGATTTGAAGGATATTTGCTCGCCAATATCGAAGCTATATCTCGATCATCAATCCCCATTGCAATACAAAAACATGCAATTGGACTGTCAACACCATATAGTATATATGCAGGCAAGAGCCAAACTTCTGGATTCACCAGAACATTATTTTTTTCAGCGTAATATTCCAATATGGTGCAAGCTGCACCTAGCGCCCAGGATGAAAAAGTGACAATGTGTGAGTAAATATAATTCACAGCTTCTAGCATTACGACATGCGATTCATTTGTTTTAGATTGTTTTTTCTTTGACTTTGCTTGTGCTTTTTGTGGTTTAGCTTGAAAATTTCTTGCCACAATGTCTGTAATGCTTTTTCCTGCAATCCAGTCGTACAAAACTTCTTCAGGGGATGTTTTAATCTCAATTTTGCGTAATTCTTTTGGCCGTGTTTCTACAGGAATACCAGCACATTCAAGAAATTTACGAATGCGGTCAAGAGATAACTGCCCACCATCATTTCGCCACCCTGCCAATAGAGTATGTTCACCGTTAGATTTTTCTTGCTCGATAAAATCCTGAATGAATTTATCCAGTGCAATACAGCTGCCTACGCTTAAGCCGGTCCGGTTATAAACTTGGCGTTTCTCCTTATCAACACGCGACGAGACAAATTTTGTTTGTCGTTTTGCGTATTGGATTGAATCTTGTAAAAGATCGGCTTGATCTTTCACCTGGTATGCAAAAAGGGTATTCTCCATTCCGTTTTTCGAAATAGCTGATAGCATTGTGTCATCTAAATTCGTATTAGGATCAAGATTTTCTTGCTCACAAACAAGCGCCAAAATTCCTGATTGAAAAAATCTTTCTTCATCAACAACGACCTGAGTACTTTCGGTGAGAAAAAGCCCCATTTTTTCGTCACCTAGCTCGATTGCCAAATCTAGATTCTGCTTTCTGATTGCTCCTATTAAATCAAAGAAACGACTTCTTACAGGTGAATTATCTGCGGCATCTGCCCCTAAATATATGCCTCGTAAAGTTTTTTGATAAGCTCCTGTTTGTAATACATCTTCATAGTTTTTGTTCAGCGCTTCGCGAAATGAACTGGCAACGTCAAATTCTTCGAGAGAATACTTTCTCCTGTTATAAAGATCATAGATTGTATGAAAATCAAGCAGGATCATATGTCCTTCTGTGTCGTGCAAAGCTCTGCCAGCGCGTCCGGCAATATTGCGAAATTGCTTTGGGTCAACTTGAAATAAAAGTTTGCGTTTTGGAAAACTTGTTTCGTCGTAAACTGCATTGATAACATCTGCGAAAATAACCGTTTTCACTGGGGTGTTTAGACCTTCAGCTAAAGTTGTTGTAGCCGCAACAATGTTAATGTCGCCCCTTTTTATTGCTAATTCGATCTCCTTCTTTATATCAGATGGCAAAGAAGAGTGATGATATGCAATACCCAGCTTTATCGCATTGGCAAGCGGAAAATCTTTTACAAGGCGCTCTTCGATCAATTCAGCTAAGGCATTTCGTCTTGACAGAATATCTTCGCTATCATTCTGTGGTATATGTTTTTTATAATGAGGATCATTGATGAACCGTAATGCAATATTTTGCGCTTCGTCTTTTGTTGGGCAGAATATCAATACAGAACCGAGTTTAGAATACTTCAGAGCTAATTCTGCTGCTATATCCCAGCAATTAAGACTTTCCTCTACGTCAGTTCCTTTAGTTCGAAGAAAATAAGTACCCTTAACTAACTTATCGATTTCAAATAAAGTGGGATATTCGACTCCGTAACTTTTTTCTTGCCTAGGTCGCACCGATCTGTTATCAACAATTCTATTGCCAGGCTTCTTAACGACCACACCTTCTAATAATCTGGTTGGTCTCCAAACAAAATCTATTGCTTTTTTTGCTCCCAGCCACTCAACGAATTCACCTAGATTGATACGTGGTAACACAGCCGATAGGAGAACAAATTTTGCCCCACTTTGCCCTCGGTTTTTTTGTTTAAGCCTAGAGATCAGTATTTCTAGTCGTAATCCACGCCCTGCATCTTCCAATTTGTGGCATTCATCAAAAATATAAAGTTTGCACTGCCTGACCGTATTATTGTTTGAACGGTCAAGCATGTCGAGTTTTTCTGGAGTAGTAACTAAAATATGAACATCTTCAATTAAGATATTTTCTAAGCCTGGAATATTCTCATAGGAACCTGCTGCTGTGCCAACCCTATATCCCACATCTTCTAACAGTGCAGATAAATCATTTGCGACTTGGTTGACCAATGCTCTTGTCGGTACAACATAAATACAAGTATTGGATTTTCTAGGGTCTATTACATCCGCAATCGCGATTTCTGCAACTCTTGTCTTTCCAGCGCTTGTTGGCATTGAGATCACAAAATTCTGTTGTTCGTTGCCTAGAATACCAAAATTACGCCCATTCGAATATTGTTCCAAAGCTGCTATTTGAGAAGGCCATAATTCAGTAATGGGACTGCGCTGTGAAATAAGAGCATTGAGATACTCTGGACGTTTTTTGTTTAGGCTATCCAGTTTTACCCAAATACTTCTTTCAATCATCTGCTTAAAAATAAATCGTAAGCGATCTGCCAATAAAGACTCAAAAGAACAAAATCCCTTTACGAATATCTTGATGGCCACTTCTAAATGCTGGGTGGCCTTCTCTATATCTTCTGTTTCACCAGTAAGCATGTAATTTGCAGCATGTTGAACAAAACTTGTAAGTTCAAAATATCCCTTTACATTTTCCACAATAACTGGATTTAGGTCATCATTGAAAGTGCCTTCTCTTTTCCATATGGCCAATTCTATAGCTTGGTTTCTTGCCATGCGCATCGAACGTGTCAGAAATAGCAAGACACATTTTTTTGCCTCTTCAAGGTATTGTACGGGTTCAAATTCGGTAAATTTTCGCTCTTCTTTGGAATCTTCGCTGAACTTATTCGCCAATACAACCGAATTGGCAGGCGAATTTCCTAATGAGTAGCAAATTGAAGAATGAAGATACCAGTTATAAGCCTCAAGTTTAGTAGTTGAGTTGGGTGTCAAATCCCCCAAATATTCAAAGATCATGCCAATCAAGGCAAAATGACTATCATAATCAGAAGCGAGCACTTTTTCACTGTCAACCATTTCGTCGACAAAAATGTTCTCTAAAAATAAGACTATATCCTTTAGTTTTTGTTGAACTTCTTCAAGTGCAGAAGATGATAAATCCACCCCAGTTAATTTGGCTTTGAGATATAACCTGCGGGCTTCTTTAACCCAATTAAATAATCTTTCAGGGGTGACTGTGGCTTCTTGCACAAGACTGGCCTTGATCCCGTCATCATCGGCCAAATCTGATAGAAAACTTTTGAACTGGTCGATCATATTGTCCAAGCCCTTTCAAAAATTTCCCGTACAGTTTGTTCGAAATCATTGAATTTGAAAGTGATGACTTGGATTCGTCCAGCGTCCATTCTTACAATCGTGCCATCATCTTTTTGAGCCTTGATGTCGCCAAGTTCTAGAAAAGTGTTTTTTTGTGGGTTGTATGATGAAGGGAAATGAAAAAATGCCCCGGCAACAATTTGTTTGTTGTTTGGGTCGAGCTTGGTTTTCCAAAGTAGCTTCGAGATTCGTTCTCTTGGCAATACCGCTTGATCGCCCAACTCATTTTGAATGTTTTCCCGCAGACGGTTAATTTCATAATCTGGAATACCATTGATAAGATATTTTGTAAAACGTTCTTTAACTTGTTTTACTTGTGGGCTAATATGACCTTTTGTACTTTTTGCTTCTACCAAATAAAGAACATCTTGATTTTCATCGTCGGGATGGTAAGCAAAACCCACAAAGTCTTCCCCGTGTCTTGGCATATTCGGATTATCTAAAACTATTTTGGTTTCTACCAATTTTCCACAACCTCTAAAATGTTGAAAAGTTAGTTTGACCAAAATTTCCCCGATTTGAGATGTCATCTGTATGAACTCGCGAACATCTTTACTTTTTTTAGATTCATTAGGTAATATTTTAAAATTCACAAAGCAGTTACGTAGTTTTTTTGCCATTATTAACAAGATTTTTTTCGTCGCCCGTCTAACTTTTTGAAAATCTATATCAGTGATTCCCCGTTGAATAAGATATTTTTCAAAGGCATCAACAAATGTGTCCTGATCAGATAAATCAAACTTAGGATGATCCTCTATGTTCAAGAAATTTCTAAGCGCCTCGAAAAAGATTTCATAGTTGCAAATAAATTCTTCTTTGCAGCCAGCTTCAATATCATCCCAAAAGTTTTGTTCCCCATACCGCAATTCAAAAAGGTAATTGGCTAAATCTTGCTTAAATTTTTGTAAATCGACACCACTCAAAAATACAATATCAGATTTAGAAAATCTTCCCTTCCAGTCAACATCATCATCGCGCTGCTCTCTCGCAAAACGGTTTAAGTCCATTATTCACCAAACGACTATATTGTTCTCGATTTTGTTATTTGGTTTCGCCACAGTACTTGGGCCTCTTGTGCATCTCCCAATGCGGCTTTGAAACCTTCACTTGCCACATCTAAAGGCGGACTATCTTCACTCATAAGCCTCGATACGTAGTGGGAAATACTTACCGCACAATTCTCTTCATATTCTTCATCCCATACATCACAGACACGCTTGAAGAACATCAACGGCAGGCTGTAACTTTTCCATTCTGTACGGTCCACCGGATTGCCGCGCAGAATATTGGCGGTTTCCCAAAGATGGCTTTCAAGGGCGGAGAGAATGGTAATGGTCACGTTGGTCTGGCGGGGTTATCCCGCCTTTTGTTTATTATACGACAGGATTGCCCACGCGTTTACAGGGCTTGGTTCTATAACAACCAATCTGCTTAAACGCAAAACCGCCTTTATCAGGCGGTTAAGAGGTGCCCCCATGGAGATTCGAACTCCAGTTTAAGCCTTGAGAGGGCTTCGTCCTGGACCCCTAGACGATGGGGGCGAACTACGCATGATATGCAGCAGGATGCATCCTTCCATATCAAAGCGGGCGGGATTGTATCATCCACTTATTTACTCGTCAACTTGCTTTAAATCTCAACACAGAACACACGAGCGCTTTGCATGCTTCGCGAAGCACACAGAGTTTTTTCCCTTCATCCTTTCATCAATCCCCATTCCCGAATAACGAATAACGAATCCCGCTTCCTTCTTCTTTTCTCGGTTTTCTCCGTGCGCTCTGTGGTGAATAAATCAATTGCCCCCGTACGCAGATACGCCCGACCCAGCGACGGAGGTGGCGCGATAGACGAGGTAGGCCGCGCCCAGGGAAACCGCGGTCAGGAAGAGAAGGAGATAGAGATTACGCTTATTGGCCATTCCCGTTTAGTCCATTGAGATCGTTGATCCGGTCATGGCTTTTTCAAATCCAGGAAACGAACCGGAAGACTGAACCGCGAAGAACGCAAAGTTCGCGAAGAAAAACCAATTAACCTTGGCGTGCTTGGCGTTCTTCGCGTTGAAAAAATGGCATAGTGTAGATTCAACATGGACTTTGAACAAGGCCATATTTATTAATCCGGCCCCACGATGAACACGTGCAGTTCCTTGGGGCCATGCACGCCGATGGTCAGTGTCATTTCGATATCCGCCGTACGTGAAGGCCCCGTGATCAGTGCCAGCGCCGAGGCGTTCCGCACTTCATTATTTCGCAGTGCTTCCTCCAGCGAGGGTACGATTTGCGAAGAGCGTATGATCGCAATGTGAAATTCCGCCAGTAGGGAAGCGCCCAGAGGCCGCCCCTGCCCGGAGTGGATCACCAGCGTGCCGGTCTCTGCAATGGCGGATAGCGCACCCGTCAGCCCGGCTTTCAAAGTAGGATTAGGGCCTCTTTCCAGCCTCAGCCCGGCTTCCGCTAAAGCCGATTCATCCAGGCCTGGGATGGCATCCCACAGCATGGCCGCCTCGATCTGATTTTCTTTCAGAAAAGCGATCAAGCGGGCGGTCAATTCCGTTTGTTTAAGTTGATAAACTTTTCCGCCGACCGCAGTCAGTTCTTCGCTGAATCGTTCAACCTCGTATCGCTCGGAGTGCAAAGTCTCCTGACTTTGCCTTTCCGTTCGCGATGTGAAAACCTTGGCCTCGAACGGTTCGGAGTGCGAAGCTATGGCCTTCTCCACATCCATGCTGAGCGTATGTTCTTTCATTTTTTCAACGCGCAGGATACCAGAAAAAAAGCAATCTTTGCGGTCTTCGCGAGCTTCGCGGTTCATTTTCTGGCCTTGTGCTTGGAATCTGTCTCGAAACGTCCTGGTTGCAAAGCGCGGAAAATCCTTGCTATAACCCCAGCCGGTGAAAGCCGGCATCCAGAGCCACGTTGAAAACGGCGAAACGATCCTTGTCCCGACTGCGGCCAACTTTTGAGAAAGGGTGAACAGGCGCGGCGAGGAGGCAATCCGGCCATAAACTCGCAAGCCGACCCGGCTCATGAGGGAGAGGCCGATGCCCTCACCCTGCCCTCTCCCTTCAATGGGAGAGGGGTTGGGGTGAGGGTCTCCCGCCCTGACCCTCGTCAGCAACTTCGGCAGGTCAATATCCACTGGGCAGGCATCCTTGCAGGCGCCGCACAGCGATGAAGCCTGGGCCAAATGCCCGAATTGTTCCAGGCCCAATAAGCCTGGCGAAACGATGGAACCGATCGGCCCCGGATACGGCGCAATCGAACCGTCCGCGCCCACATAGGCATGTCCGCCCAATTCACGGAAGACCGGGCAGGCGTTCAGGCAGGCGCCGCAGCGGATGCAGTACAAGGCTTCCTGCAAATCGGAATGTTGTAGCCGCGAGCGGCCATTGTCCACGATGATCAGATGCCTGTTCAGCGCGCCATCCATTTCACCTCTACGGCGCGGCGCATGGATCAATTGGGTATAAACGCTGAGCTTTTGCCCGGTGGCAGAACGCGGCAGGAGCGAAAGCATCAAAGACAGATCATCCAAAGTAGGCAGGATGCGTTCCATGCCCATCAGCGCAATATGCAGGGGCGGCATCGTTGTGACCATGCGTCCGTTGCCTTCGTTCGTGACGATGCACAGGGTTCCGGTTTCGGCCACGCCAAAGTTCACCCCGCTGATGCCCACATCCGCCGTCAGGAAAACCTGGCGCAGAACTTTGCGAGCCGTATCCGTGAGCGTGGAGATATCTTCGGTATAGGGGATGCCGAGTTTCTCGTGAAAGAGTTCTCCCACCTGGTGACGGCGCAAATGCACGGCGGGCGTGATGATGTGGGCGGGTTTTTCGCCGCGCAGTTGGACAATGTATTCGCCGAGGTCGGTCTCGACCACGCGGTGTCCCGCCGCCTCGAGCGCGTGGTTGAGCTCGATCTCCTCGCTGACCATGGATTTTGATTTGGCGAAAAGTTTTTTTCCACGAAGGTCACCAAGGGGCACCAAGTTTTTTTCGTTTTTCCCTTGCGGTGAATTTTCTGCCAGGTCCAGCACAAGTTTCACGGCTTGAGCGGCATCCTGTGCGCGGTGAACGATGATCCCATTCTCTTCAACCTTGGCGATGAATTGTGCGAGATATTGGTCGAGATGAGTGATGACCTCGGCCCGCACGGCATGTGCGCGCTGGCGGCGCGCCTGCCAATCGGGCAGGGACGCGAAGGCGGTGATGCGTCCCTGGACGCGGCGCTGGGCGTTATTATCCAGGGCGATCTGCAAGGCTTCATCGGAAATGGATTGACGAATGCGTTTTTTAAATAGAGTTGGAGTCATCAAATACCCTTTGTTTCACGCCGATATAAAGTCCACGCCCATCCAATCCCTCTTTATCGTGAACAACTTTTAGCCCTGCATCCTGGACGGCTTGCAGATATTCTTCATGGGAGAAAAGCCCAATGGCGTGCGTTTCGGTAAAATACTCAATCCCTGCGGGCATCCCAACCATGTAATGAAAATCCAGATAAGACATTTTTCCTTCCACTCTGTTGATGTTCATACGTGCAATCTTTAATCCCGGTTCGTCAACAAAAGCCGCATGAACCTTGCCTACATCCAGATCCCCCGGTCCAAACCACGGTTCGATAATCGTCATGCCGCCTGGACGGAGATGCTTTGCGATGGTTCTCATTGCCTGGTTCAGGCGCGGCAGCGTTTGTACATAACCGATCGCACTGAACAAACACGTAATCACGTCAAAAGAATGATCAATTTCAAAATCAACCATGTCTGCCAGGTGAAAATGGAGATCAGGAAATTTGTTGTGTGCAACGTCGAGCATCTCCTTCGAGTTGTCGAGTCCTTCCACATTGAAATCCTGTTGCAAATAAGCAAGATGGTCGCCCGTACCGCAGGCAACATCCAAAAGTGATTTGCCGTTGGATAGTTTATGCTGCTCGATCAGTGCGCATATCTTTTGAGCTTCGGCAGCATAATCTTTTCCTTGTGAGCGGTAGATGGCATCATAGATTGTCGCAGAACGGTTATACATTGTAGACCTGCCTAACGATGATTCAGTATCTCAGCCATATGAACAACTTTCTGATTCAAAATTAAACACGAAGGACACAAAGTACACGAAGGGAAAAAAGAAGCGGATCAAATAATGGGTTCATTAATTTTTTCAACACAGAGTTCACAGAGCACACAGAATTTTTTTCTTTCATTTTTCTCCGTGACCCATATTTTTTCTCTGTGCTCTCTGTGTTCTCCGTGGTGAGTCCTTTAGATAGATGTCTCATGAATTGATCCTCCCCTTTCGCATCCCAAAGATATTTTGAATCCGCCTCTGGATGACTTCCAGCCAGGCCGGCTTCCAGGATCGAACCGCATGTGCATTCTCATTCCCCCAGCGCATACGTTTTGTCCCCATCCCTTCTGCCGTTTCCGGGCGTGTGCGGCGAATGATTTCGAGGGCCTGTTTTTCGCCCAGGCCGCGCCAGCACAGCAGGCCGTATGCCAGCGTGCCCGTGCGATGGACTCCGGCCGAGCAATGGATCAAGAGAGATTTGCCCTCATCCAAAAGCCCTGAAAGCTGCGGCAGACTCTGGATCATGCGGTCATGAACCTCACCTTCGGGATGATTCCCATTGGGAACCGGAAGCCAAATCCATTCCAGTCCGGCGGCCTGCGCCAATCCGCCAATACGCTCAGCGCCTTCGCTCTCCTTGAGCAGGGTGACGACATGCGTACAGCCCAGCTTTCGCAGGTGAGCGAACATGCCGCGGCCCGGGCGGTGATAGAGCGCCAAGCGCCCATTGCCGACCTTGACGAAGATGACTTCCGATGGAGGTTTCATTGATGGTTCAAGACTTCTGCAATGTGCAGGACTTTCTGATTCATTTTTTTGCGATGCAGTCCGCCCTGGATGTGCATGAGACAACCCGCGTCGCAGACAACCAGAGTGGGGGACTGAGTAGCTTCGAGGTTCTTGATCTTGCGCTTCAACATCTCGGCGGATAACTCCGGGTGCTCGACGGAAAAGATCCCGCCAAAGCCGCAGCAATCTTCCGCTTCTGGCAGTTCGCGGATTTCCGCGCCGTGGATGTGCGCCAGTAATTCGCGCGGCTGGCGGTCAACCCCGAGGCCGCGCTGCAAATGACAGGTGGGATGATAGGTGAGTGGGCCGTCCCAGCGTGCGCCGAAATCCGACATGCCCAAGACATCCACCAGATATTCGGTGAATTCATAGGTGCGTGCGGCCAGGGCTTTCGCGCGCGGCAGCCAGAGCGGATCGTCTGCGAATAGTTCTGCGTAGTTGTGACGGATCATGTGCGCGCATGAGCCGGAAGGGATGATGACATCACAGACTTCCGAAGTTTCTAAGGACTTCGGAAGTCTTTCGAATACCCGGATGATATGTTCCGCGATCTGGCGCGCTTCCGTCCGCAGTCCGGCATTGAAGGTGGGCTGGCCGCAGCACGTCTGGTCGCGTGGGAATTCCACCTCCACGCCGGCGCGCTGGAGGACCTTGACCATGGCTTCGCCGACTTCAGGGAAGAAACTATCCACAAGACAGGTGATGAAAAGTTGAACGGTAGGCATGGTTTCATTTTAACCTGAATCAGCGCACATAACTGGGAATGGATAAAATAGTGAGATTCACCACGGAGATCACAGAGTCCACAGAGAAAGATGAAAGAAAAAAAGACTCTGTGAACTCTGTGTTGAATGATTCTGAAGTCTCAGGCATCTCTCCTACCTCATCTGCGCACATCCGTCGAATCCGTGTCATCCGTGTTCCATTCCGATTCCCGAATATCCAATATCGAGTATCGAATATCGAATATCGAGTACCGAATATCGAGTACCGATTCCCGAATCCCCGATTCCCGATTTCCCTCTTCCCTGATTTTTTAATTTTGCTGGTATGATTCTGCCGCTATGAATACATTCCGTTCGAAATTACCCAATCACTTTGACCTCCCCAAGCGCATCGATCGTCTTGGCGAACTTGCCTATAACCTGTGGTGGACGTGGCAGCCGGAAGCCGCGCGCATCTTTGGCCGACTTGATTACGACCTGTGGGAAAGCCTGGGCCATAACCCGATCCAGTTCCTGCGCGAAATTGGCCGGGTGCGTCTCAACCAGGCCGCGGATGAAGAGGAATATCTGGCGTTATACGACCGCGTCTTTTTAGCTTTCGATGCGTACATGTCCCAGGCCGAACCCTGGGCGGCGCGCGCTCATCCCGAATTGGCGAACCGTCCCATCGCGTATTTTTCGATGGAATATGGCCTGCACGAAACCCTGCCGATCTATTCCGGCGGCCTCGGTGTTCTGGCGGGCGATCACCTGAAGGAAGCCTCGGATTTGGGTTTGCCGTTGGTGGGTGTGGGCCTCATGTATGGGCAGGGTTTTTTCACCCAGCACATCAGTGAAGACGGCTGGCAGGAAGCCATCAACAACGAACTTGATTTTGAAGACCTGCCGGCGATACCGGTCCTTGCGGACGACGGAAGCCGCATGACGGTGGATATCGAATTCCCCGAGCGGAATGTCACCTTGGGCTTGTGGGAAATCCGCGTGGGACGTGTGCCGCTCTACCTGCTGGATTCGAACATTGATCCCAATTCAGAACTCGATAAAAATCTAACGGCGCGCCTGTACTGGTCCGACCTTGACCTGCGCGTCATGCAGGAAATCGTCCTGGGTGTGGGGGGCGTGCGCATGTTACGCGCCCTCGGATACAACCCGTCCGTCTGGCATATGAATGAAGGCCACGCGGCCTTCCTGACCATCGAGCGGGCACGCGAACTCGTGGCCGCGGGGCACACCTTTGCCGAAGCGCTCGAAAAGACGCGCGGACAAAACATCTTTACCACACATACGCCGGTCCCGGCAGGCAACGATGAGTTCCCGCTGTGGTTGATTGATAAATATTTTTCGGCCCTCTGGCCGCAGTTGAAAATCAGCCGCGAACAATTCTTCGATATCGCGCGCCATCACGTGCCAGCCGGCGAGACCTTCAGCATGGGCGTGCTGGCCCTGCGCAATGCGAACGGCCGCAACGGCGTTTCCGAATTACATGGGCGCGTAGCGCGCCGCATGTGGCATTTCCTGTGGCCGGATCACGATGAGGACGAAGTGCCGATCCAGTATGTGACCAACGGCGTGCATACCGCCAACTGGATGGCGCGGCGTCTGCGGAACCTGTTGAGCAAGCATTTCGGCGAAGACTGGATGGAGCGCCTGGATGACCCCGATCTATGGACCAAACTCGATGAGATCCCCGATGTCGATCTATGGAATGTGCGCCTGCATCTCAAGCGCAAGCTGGCTTTCTATATGCGCGAGCGCGTGCGCGATCGCTGGGAAGAGGGGGGCTACCATCCGGTGCAGGTGGTGTCCTCCGGCGTGATGATCAATCCCTACGCCTTGACCATCGGCTTTGCGCGCCGCTTTGCAATCTACAAGCGCGCCAGCCTGGTGTTATCGGACGTGGAGCGCCTGCTCGATATCATCAACCGTCCGAACATGCCGGTGCAGATCATCTTTGCGGGCAAGGCTCATCCGGCCGATGAAGCGGGCAAGCAACTCATCCAGCAGGTTTACCGCCAGGTGAAACGCGCCGAAACCAGCGGCCGCCTGGTCTTTCTGGAAGATTACGATATGAACCTGGCGCGCTATCTGGTGCAGGGCGTGGATGTGTGGATGAACACGCCGCGCCGCCCGATGGAAGCCAGCGGCACATCCGGCATGAAAGCCGCCCTCAACGGCGCCTTGAATTTTTCCGTGCTGGATGGCTGGTGGCGCGAAGCCTTCAACGGTCACAATGGCTGGGCCATCGGCGAGGATAAGGATATGGATGCGCCCGAGACCCAGGACCACGAAGACGCGCAGAGTTTATACGACACCCTGGAGAACGAGGTCATCTCGCTCTACTATGACCGCGATCCAAAGGAAATTTCGCATGAATGGATCGCGCGCGTCAAGGATTCGATGAAAACCGTGATCCCGCAGTTCAGCACGCGGCGCATGGTCAAGGAATATGTGGAACGCTTTTACGTCCCCGCGCTGAAATAATCGTGTTCGCATTTCTTTTCTCCCCTGTGGACTGGGCCATCGCGCTGATGATCTTCGGTCTGCGCGTCACCGATATGTCGCTCGACACACTGCGCATGTTGTTCGTGATGCGCGGGCGCAAGGGCATTGCCTGGACGCTCGGTTTCTTCGAAGCGGGGATTTACATTGTCGCCATCACGCGCGTGCTGTCGAATTTGAACAATCCCCTGACGATCCTGGGCTACGCGGCGGGATTTGCCACCGGAAACGTGGTGGGCATTTTGATCGAAGAGCGCCTGGCGATTGGGCATATTCAAATGAGCATTGTCAGTTCGGCGCGCGGTGCGGCGCTGGCAGAGGCGCTGCGCGAGGCCGGTTTCGCAGTCACGGAGGTGTCTGCGCGCGGCAAGGATGGCATGGTGCATATGTTGAATGCCAGTGTGCTGCGGAAGGATGTGCCGAACGTCGAACGCGTGGTGCATGAAGTGGATGCAGAAGCCTTTGTCACATCGGCGGATGTGAGACCGGTGCGGCACGGCTTCTGGGGAGTGTAAATCGTATGATCGCCATTACGCGTGAGGTCAGCCGTTCCATTATCCATTGCGAGCTCACACATCTCGAGCGCAGGCCGATTGATATTCAGCGGGCGCGCGCCCAACATGCAGAATACGAAGCCGCCTTGAAGCATCTCGGCCTGGCGGTTCTATCCCTGCCCGAAGAGCCGAGCCTGGCCGATTCGGTTTTTGTGGAAGATACCGCGCTGGTATTGGATGAATGTGCGATCATCCTGCGCCCCGGAGCGGACTCGCGCAAGCCTGAGACAGAATCCATCGCCAAAGCTTTATCCCCCTATCGCAAATTGTTTACTATCCAGGCGCCGGCGCGCGTGGATGGTGGGGATATTCTGCGGGTTGGCAGGCAGGTTTATATAGGCTTATCCACGCGCAGTGACACGAATGCCGCTGAGCAGATCCAGGATTTTCTCCAGCCTTACGGCTATGAAGTCCAGGTGGTGAGGGTGACAGGCTGCCTGCATCTTAAGTCCGCAGTGACGCAGGCGGCCGAAGATACGCTGCTGATCAACCCCGCCTGGGTCGATCCGGGGAATTTTGCGGGGATGAAGTTCATCGAGAGCGATCCTTCCGAAGCGTATGCGGCGAATGCCCTGTGGCTGGGCGATAGCGTCTTATATCCCAAAGCATTTCCCCGCACGCGTAAGAAATTGATGGATGCGGGAATCAAGATAACTGATGTGGATGCCGATGAACTGGCGAAAGCCGAAGGCGCCTTGACCTGTTGTTCTCTGCTCCTGCGGGAGTGAACATGGCTTTACCAAAGTGAGAGAACGAACCGCGAAGAGCGCGAAGATATTTTCGGAATAGAACGCGGATGATTCAGAGAAGAGATGAAGCGCGAACTCAGAGAACGAACCGCATCGCCAAGACCGCAAAGGGTTTTTCTCTTGGCGTACTTCGCGGCCTAATGACGTTCACAAAAATCGATTAATATAGGTGGATGACATGGACACCGAAGGAACTAACCCGAGAGCAAATGGCGGAAAGGCGATACGAAGGAGTTCGTCTGCTGGAAAAAGGCAAAGTGAGACAGGCAGAAATTGCGCGGCAGCTGGGAGTGAGTCCAGCCGCTGTTTGCATCTGGGCCAGGAAGCTGAAAAAACATGGGAAAGAGAGTTTGAATGCAAGGCGAGCGAGTGGCCGTCCGTCGAACCTAACCGGTGAGCAGAAAAAGGAATTACTCAAGAAAATGTCTGCCGGTGCGTTGGCCTCTGGGTTTGATACCGAACGGTGGACGCTGGCCCGCGTCCAAGCCTTGATTAAGAAGGAGTTTGGCGTTCATTACCATCCAAACTACATGAGCCGCCTCTTGCACGATTTGGGCTGGAGTGTTCAAAAGCCCGAAACCCGGGCGATGGAGCGGGATGAAGAGCTAATCCTGGCTTGGGTAAGCAAAGACTGGAACAGGATAAAAAAAACGCAGCGGCTCGGCGCAGAAATCGTGTTTGAGGATGAATTTGGAATTTCCTACACGGAAACCGTTAGCACCACTTGGGCACCTCGTGGACAAACGCCTTATTTGAAGCGTGTTGGAAAATACCGTCGAGAGATTTCAACCATGGCAGGTCTGACTATCTCAGGAAAGATCTACAAGAAGCATTTTGAAGGTTCGATCAATTCTGTCAAACTGATCCAAGGTTTGGAACATTTTCGTCGCCAAATCCGGCGAGCCTTTATCCTCATTTGGGATCGCTCGCAAACCCATCGCAGCAAGTTGATGAAGGAATACCTTGCCAAACATCCTGAAATTCACATTGAGTTCTTGCCTGCGTATGCACCTGAAGTGAACCCAGAAGAATTCTGCCATGGAAACGTTAAACGCAAAGTCAAGAATGCCGTTTTTACTTCCAAACCGGAGATCCGCAAGAAATTGGATAACCGATTCGCTTCCTTGCGAAAACGCCCTACCGTCTTGCTCGGCTGTTTTCACCATGCTGGTCTTGCTCTTAAACAACTTTGGTGAACGTCAATAGCAGCTTGTCGGAGAGACAGGCTTAATGTTGAGATTGATTGCGATACGGGACGGGATCAGGCTCTGATTCCGTCCAAGCGGGCATAAAAAGGAGGCGATCCTCATCTTGAATTCTATTTGATTCCTATTTTTCTCAACCTGCGGGCGCGCTATACTGAGCGTGGGCACAAACTGCGGTTTTCTGCGACCTGTTCCGCGGGGCTAACCCACAGGGTGCTTCGCGAAGCCGCCTGCTCAGTACGTGGAAGCCCTTCGGGCTGGCGCAAAGAGTCGGATTTATCCGACTTTTACGAACTGAGGCAGGGCTTCAGCCCGCTGAATCCTGTTGAGCAACGTCTTGAAGTTTATCCGCGACGCGGATATAATCATCCCTAATCAAATAGAACCTTCGGGGCAGGGTGACATCTGCACACTGATCGTGTAGGTGAATTCCCGATCGGCGGTAAAGCCCGCTAGTGCCTGATGGCACATGACTCGGTGCAACTCCGGGGCCGACAGTATAGTCTGGATGGAAGAAGGTATTTTCGATAGGCCAGCACAGGTCTGATTCCGATTCCATGCCCCGCAAACGTTTTTTGTTTTCGGGGTTTCTTTTTGGAACGGGATCCAATCATTGCCTCTTCCCGCGCCCCGCAGGCTTGTTTTTGCGAGGTGTTTTTGTTTGCAAATGTCATTGCAAGCCTGAACGAAGTGAAGGCGTGGCAATCTCATGTTTTCAACCAGGAGATTGTTTCATCCTCTACTCTTTCGCGATGAAGGAAAACGGTTCTCCTGTTTTGTCCGGGTATATCCACGGATGTTCGGGTGAAGAGAAAATCTGCGTGATCTGTGGATGAAGATCAGCACTTTCCCGTTAAACGGTGGAACCAATAAGATATACGAGCGAATTATGGATCTGAATTTTATTCGTAAACTTCCTCAAAGTGCCATACGCGGTTATCGCTGGCTCGGGTTGATTTCCCTGCTGGCCGGATTGGTGGTGTGGTACTTCGCCGCGCGCTTCAGCGGCTTGCCCGCCTTTATCTTGCCTTCTCCTGTGCAGGTCTGGCAGCGCTTCTTATTGTCGCTGTCCGATGGGGAACTGGCCCAGAACACGCTCGTGACCTTGACGGAGATCCTGCTTGGCTTGTTTTCCGGCGCGCTGGTTGCCATTGTGTTGGGCTATCTGCTCGCCAAGTCGCTTACGCTGGAGAAGATTTTGTCGCCCTATCTCGTCGCGAGTCAGGCCGTGCCTCTGGTCGCCATTGCGCCTCTGCTGGTCATTTGGTTTGGCCCCGGTATGTTTTCCAAGGTGCTTATTTGTGCCCTCATCGTTTTCTTCCCGGTTTTGGTGAACACCGTCGTGGGTCTGCGCGCCGTGCCGGGCGCCTTGTATGATCTCATGCATTCCCTGCGCGCCTCGCGCGCACAGATTTTGCTTCATCTGGAGATCCCCGCCGCCTTGCCCATCTTCCTCGGTGGGTTGCGCATCGGTGCCACCTTGTCGGTGATTGGCGCCGTGGTGGGCGAGTTGGTCGGCGCGGATCGTGGTTTGGGCGTTCTCATCAACGTGGGGCGCGGTACCTACGATACCCCCATGGTCTTCGTTGCCGTCTTTACGTTGGTCGTGCTGGCTTTGTCCCTCTACGAGATCGTGGCCTGGATCGAGAAAAAGCTTCTCGCCTGGCAGGAAGTTCAAAAAGTATAAATGCAGACTTAAACCTTTTAGACTTTTTAGACCTGTAAGACTTGTCCGATCTCTCAGACCTTTCAGACTTTTTAGACCTGGAAGACTTTTAAGACCTTCAGAGACCCTATGTTAAAACGCATCCTTTTACTTGCCTCGATAGCCATCTTCTTGACAGCCTGCGGTGTTGTGCCTGCCCCCGCGCCTGGGAACACCTCCCTCGTTCATATCAAATTGCCGGTCGGATATGTGGCCAACATCCAATTCGCGCCCTTGTATGTTGCCATTGAAAAGGGCTATTATCGTGACGCCGGCATTCAGATCGAGTTCGATTATTCGTTTGAGACCGATGCCGTCTCGCTGGTAGGCGCCAATAATTTGCAGTTCGCGGTCGTATCCGGCGAACAGGTCTTGCTGGCCCGCGCCCAGGGACTGCCGATTGTATATGTGGCGGCCTGGTATCAGAAATATCCCGTCTCGGTGGCCTCCAAGGCCTCCCAGAATATCCATGCCCCCGCCGATTTAAAGGGCAAAAAGATTGGTATCCCCGGTCGCTATGGCGCCAATTACATCGGCCTGGATGCCCTGCTTTATTCCGCCGGCTTGAGCGAGAACGATGTCACCCTCGACGCCATTGGCTTCAATCAAGTCGAGGCCTTGGCCACCGATCATGAACAGGCCGTCTCGGTCTACACCACCAATGAACCTATTCAATTGCGCGCCCAGGGCTATCAGATCAACGAATTGCGCGTCGCGGATTATGTTCAGTTGGCATCCAATGGCTTGATTACCAATGAAAAGACCCTCTCTGGCAACCCGGATCTGGTGCGCCGTATGGTGACTGCCACCCTCAAAGGGCTGGCCGATACCATTGCGGATCCCAATCAAGCCTACACCATCAGTGAGAAATACATTCCCAATCTCGCCCAATCCGACGCGGCTACTCAAAAACAAATCTTGGCCGCCTCCATTGATCTGTGGAAGACCTCTCGTCTCGGTTATTCCGATCCTCAATCCTGGCAGAACATGCAGGCTACTCTGCTCAAGATGAAATTATTGAAACAGCCCTTGGACCTGACCCAGGCCTTTACCAACCAATTTATTCCGTAACCAATGTCATTCTCCCGAAGGACACCGGGACGGTGTGAGCGACCGCCGGGAGCGAAGAATCTCGTTTTGCCCTTTGCGTTTTCAGTTTTGCGTTTTACTCCTTACGTTTTACGTTTTGCCTATGCCCTCCTCTGTGTTCTCCGTGAACTCTGTGGTGAAAATTGAATGTCTGACCCCATCCTCCTCGTCCGCGATTTGAGCATGACCTACCCCGATTCCAACGGCGGACTGCACGCCCTCCGCGACGTTTCCTTCGAAGTCTTCCCGCGTGAATTTGTCGCCGTGCTTGGATCGTCGGGCAGCGGTAAGTCAACCTTATTGAGAATACTCGCCGGCTTGTTGCAGCCGACCTCCGGCAGTGTTTCCTTTGGAGGCCAGGGACCTGTGGGGAGCGGGGCCGCCTCGCCTCGCATCGGCATGGTCTTTCAACAGTCCAACCTCATGCCCTGGCGCACAGTTATTGAAAATGTCAAACTGCCTCTGGAATTGGATGGCGTGGATGACGAGACTGCCCGTGCTAGGGCGCAGGAGCTGATCGAGTTGGTTGGTTTGCAAGGCTTTGAAAACAACTGGCCGCGCGAGCTTTCCGGCGGCATGGCTCAGCGCGTAGCCATCGCACGCGCCCTCATCCATGACCCCGACCTGCTTTTACTCGATGAACCCTTTGGCGCCCTCGATGCCCTCACCCGTGAGCACATGTGGATCGAACTCTCGCGCATCTGGCAGATGCGACAGAAGACCGTCATTCTGGTGACCCATTCCATTCACGAATCCCTTTTCCTCGCAGATCGCGTCCTGGTCTTGACCCCGCGTCCTGGCCGCATCAAGCTGGACTTCAAAGTGGACTTGCCTCGTCCTCGCGCCGATGAGATTCGCTACACCGCCCACTTCGGCAGCTTGGCAAAAAAATTGAAAGAGGCGATCGGATAGAAAGTACAGATCCTTTCACTTTCCTCTCTGAAAAACGAGGGCGAATAATCCCACCATCGCCATTAAGCCTCCCGTATAGGAAATATACGACCGGGGAGTTGCCAAAAGGCCATCCAAACTTGGAGACAAAGAGGGCAGAAAATTCGGTATGTAATAAAGAATAGGGTAGGCCGCAATGAATAATCCGGTGAACAGAAAGAGCAACGCGACCCAAACATTTCTAGGTGCCTGGTTGATCACAAACCGGAATAATAATAGTGAAGCTGCTGCTAAAATTAGGTCGGTGAGAATGGTAGACAACAACCAGATGTCAGCGCCCCAGGGGAATGTAAAAATAATATTGCGTCCTAGGAATTTTACCAGAGCATCGAATCCTAGAGCCATTCCTAGCAGGACAATTAATCCAACAATTGAAAGAACTCCGTAGGTATTGGTTTTTCGATTCATCGTAATCATCCTTTCGCCAACAAAACACTTTTCGATTTGTCGTTTGAAATGGATATAAGCTGCCTTCATGTGTCCTGCTGTATCGCCCCCGCGACGACGAAATGCGCTACACCGCCCACTTCGGCAGCCTGGCTAGAAAATTAAAGAGGCGGTTGAGTAAATAAAAAAACCCTCGGTGATAAATCCGAAGGTTTTATCCAAATCTACCGGTGAAATTTATCCATAAGTTTATCGATAAACTCCTTTGAACGCAGGCGCATCAAGTCAAATTTCCATATAGTCTCTGAATCCGTTTCGTGACGTTCTGCATCTCTCCATCCGGTTTCGGCTTCTTGCTTATTTGCCATATCTTTTTTGCGTTGCTTCATCAATTGGAGAACTCTCTCATCCTCGCCGGCATCCAGCCAAAAGCCGTCTTTGTTTTCACAATATTCCAGGGTCAGATCATACAACCTATAATCA
>Ga0182027_10003627_pt1 | contig 24312 bp, 28 predicted proteins | sample 712E1DmetaG_FD_121300 | JGI IMG/M metagenome (GOLD analysis project Ga0182027, IMG submission 121300) | Permafrost microbial communities from Stordalen Mire, Sweden - 712E1D metaG (Illumina Assembly) | ecosystem: Environmental > Terrestrial > Soil > Wetlands > Permafrost | place: Sweden... | reverse complement strand
GCTGCGCGTTCAAAAGGAGACACCGGTTCTCCCTATGGGAGATGCTCCTTGGTCGTCAACACCAAGGTAAAACGAGCAGCGGGGCGGCTTTTGAGCCTCAAGCTCGCGCCCCGCTGCGGTCAAATTGGTGTGACTACCGAATGCAACATGCTCAATTTGAACCTCTTACGACGCGACGTACGGTTGCAGAATATTGTCTCCTTTTGAACGCGCACAAAAGTCTCCATTTGAACTTCCGCCGACAGGCGATGGGAATTAGCTTGCAAAACTGGTTCATGTCCGGCGTCTCGAATGGTGCCTGCGCCACCATCATAATCAGTTGAGTGTCAGTCTGCGCGCTCATATTTTCTGGTTTGGTTCATACAGCCAGCGTGGGGTTGGCGCAGAGCTGGTCGGCAGCGCCCAGAGGCGTCCGGTCTTTTTCCCATGGGGCAATCCAATACATTTCAGTGTGCGGCATACTAATTAGAAGGGCGAGAAAGGCAAGGAGGAAGGCGTGACAGGCAGGCGCTCACAAACTCTCCAAGGCTGGGGAATGTTCGGAATTTATGGGTGTGTGGAATGTTCTTTGGGTCATTTTGGGATAATTCCGAGTTTTGGCAAGCGCTTTTCTTGACAGTTTTTCACCTGGATTTTCGGACGCTGCGGGCGCGCCTCTGGGCAGTGGAGGGGCAAGTCTGTTATGCTGGAGGAACCCAGGGCACTGTGAGATGGGCTCGGGCCATACAGTATCGGCCAGATCCCTGCACATTGGGTGCCGGCATATCATCAATTCCAACAACGCGCGAAACACGCCGCGCAATTGCTGCGGCTCCACTCCGCCTGTGTGCAGGTGGAAACCGGTGGCGCGGAAATTCCAGATTTAAGCGACTGCAACGGGGTCGTCGCTGGCTTGCTCATCCTCCTGATTCGGCCACATGTGGCCGAATTGCGGGAGGCGCTCATGCAGGCGGCAAGTCATCCTTTCGGGGCGCTCCTCGCAAGCCATGTGCGTGGAGGGGGAGCGGCCACCCCTCCCCCCCAATTCCCCCTGCCTGAGTTCCTCCCCCAGGGGGCAGATGACGCCAAAGACTTGGGAGCATGTTCGCCGTCGGCAATCCCGCCTCACCCTTCACCCCCCTCGTCGGGACCCGAATCTGGCATGGTTTCAGTTCTTGAGCACCTTCTCCAACTTCGCCAGTTCTTTCATCGCGTCCTCAATGTTCTTTTCCTGTAGCGCGGCGCGAAGGCTGCCCAAGAGTTCGGTGACTTTTTCTTTTTGATCTGATGTCTTCAGGTTTCGCCGTTTCCGTCCCCTCTTCGGGAGATGGAGTGCTTCTTCCACGATTCTGGAAGTGACTTTTCCTGCGCCTGCGGCGTCGAGAATGGTCTGCCATTTCTTGGGGAATTCATCGGGTTCCAGTTTCAGGAACGGACGGATCTGAAATTCGTTGGCCGGTTTGGGCAGGTCTTGCGGGAGCAGTTGAATCCTCTCCGCACTCCCGATCAACTTGTTCGCGTAGCTGCGGCCAAATCCCCAACGTTCCTGGCAGTACACGTTGAAGTTGCGGTGTGTCTCGCGAAATAGCCCGTTAATCTTGATTTCCATGAGGGCGCTCCCAACCTCGAAGAAATCGCCCAACTTGGCGTCAATCACCTTTTCCAACTTGGAGAGGCGCTGTTTTTCCTCGACGGTGAGGGGAGTGGCAAGTTCAACGGTGGTCGATTTTGCCTCCAGGGCCTGGGCCACTGGCACATCGGCTTGCTCTCTTGCTTCGACCTTCGACTGGTTTTTGGGATTGTCGGCCTTTTTCATGATTGCGGCAGTATGCGAAATCGCCAAAAGATTGCAAATCTTATTCACAATCTTATTCACAAGTCGCTGGTGTTAAACAACATGCGCCAAAGGTGACGGTCGTCACCTCTAGGGTTGAAAGGCCCCAATGGCTAGATCACCGCCGCCCAATGGGATCCGGCAATCGTCCGTGGTTTATGTGATCAACCCAACGCCGTTTGGGCCGACTGCTCCTTCTTCAGCCTCGTGCGCGGCTGTTGCTGAAAAACAAAGATCCGAAATTGAAAATAAAGATTCGGAATTCCCGGAAGGCTCCAATCGCCGCAGATGTATGATGGGAATTCAGTTTTGAACGCAGTTGGCCAGTTTTGGTCTGGGGAATTTCGGTTTTGAACCGGGGAAAAACTTGCTCATGCTTTTCCTTGAACCAAAAGTCGGCGGCCTTTGTAGGCAGCAACGACATCGACAGACCTCACAACCTCGCCAAGAGCGCCGCCGCCCAATAATCCGGAACGCAGAAATTAATGTGTGTCACAAACTAAGGGGATGGGTCCGGTCGATCGGATGGCTGGGCCGCGGCGCTTTAAATGCCTCCATCCTGCAAACCACCTTGGAAGTGATGGCCACCCCAAAAAAGCGTCCAACGCTCCAACTTTTCGTCGGAGTACTGCGCCTTCGTGGCCTGGGGTTTCACCGTCATTGGATCAACCTCCAACACCTGGGAAATTCCCATTTGCTAGGAATCAGTATTCTGGCTGGTGAGGAGCACGGAATGAACAAGCCTGTCTGAAGAAACCGGAAAAGCAGCGGGCAAGGGCCCAGTTTTGGATTTTCCCGGCGCAATGAATTGGATTGCCCCAAAGGTCCCCTTCAAGCATCTTGAGAACGACTTAAGCCGAACTCGTTGAACGTTTTCGGACGTACATGCGGCCCCTTTTGCGGGGTCGCTCCGGATGTTCAGAAAGCGATTCTCTCAACCCAGAGGCAGTCGGGGGATTTATTCAAATGCACGAGGCAGAATTGGCAATTAATAGTCTGATTAGTATGCCGGCAGACCGGGTGCGCAGCAGAGTTGTTTCAGGTATTCATGTTCCAGCTTTGCACAAATTGTCTGCAATTGCTGGGCAATATGCACAACCGTCACCTTGAATAAATGTCCGACATCGCACTAAAACTCCGGGGGTTTTACCGGGCTCTGCGCCATGATGGCGTGAATTGTAACGACTGCCTCGAACCACTCAACGAACCTGTGGCGAAATGAACGAAGAACTCCCAACCATCCCTGCCGAAACTCTTAGCCAGCTTGCCGACCGGGCCGTTCAAGAGGGAAAAGGAAAGACGTTATTCCAAATTCAAACGGACGTCCGCGACGCTATTAAGTTATCCGAGCCGCCGGGGTGCATATTCGTGCGGGGCGGAAGATGGTGAAACGCGAACTGCGCGAAACCTCCCGGGGGCAGGTTTCGGAAACGCCGAAACAAACCGGCTTGTCGAACGTGCCGCGGTAAAGTATGTGACCAGCTTTTTTGTGCGGAACGAGTGGGCGGTGGACGATGTCAGCAAAGAGAAGCGGGGCCGTTCCCAACTTCGTGTCGAGGTTAACGGGGTTGCTGGCAGCCGCCGACAGTTTCCGATCACCGCGCGTGAAAAGCGACTTTGGGCTGCCGATTCTACGTTCGTTTTGGCCCTTGTGACTCGCGCCAACAGCGTGCATCCGTCGCTTGAATTCTTCCGGGGTCCCGCAGCGGCCCGGCGGTTCCATTTTGAACCCCTGTGATACATTGCGGCTTATGACGGGGATGCCTAATTGTCCAAAGACGACGGATGGTTTATGTCGCGGTTCACGGCAATTTGCCGTAAAACAAATCCGCTTCAAATAGCGAAATGTGAAAACGGAACAATTTCACCAGCTCCAAAGATGGTTAGCCGAGACGTTGGCTCCATTTGTAGTACCGATATTGATCGCGCCAGATCTGCGGCTCGATCCCGCTGAATTGGCTAATGGATCTGGGTGCCTCATAAGTCACGGCGGAAGAGGGAGTCTAGTGACATGTTTGCATGTTTGGGAATACTTTGCGACTCGGAAAGACGGCCAACATGGCGTCATTGTGCCACTGTTCGGCAATGGTTACACGGCGGTGCAATTGGTGCAACCGACGTTGATCGCGCAGGATGAGCGCCTCGATTTAGCGGTCATTGATTTGGATGGTCTACGCGATTTTGGCGAAAAAAGACCCTTTGTATTGGAGGAGTCAACGATTCATCGAGCAGCAAGAAACGATACGTTGGTAATCCTCGGATTCGCGGGAATGTGGCGCGAATCTCGGGCGAATTATTCAGGGTTCAAATATGGTGCGTTGCCGTTCGTGGTGGGCGATATATCGCGGGAATTGGATTCGATTATAGTTTCAGAAGGGAATGCCTCAAACAATGAGGTTTTCGGTTACTTAGATACACAACCTCGAATAAATATTAGCGGCGATTCTTGTGGGGGCTTGAGCGGGGCGCCTGCGTTCTCCTTGGCTGACGACGGAAGGTCTTTTAAACTCGCCGGATTTGTTCGCGAAAGGGCACACGGAGCATTAATCCTTACAGCAGCAACCTGTCTGGGAGATTTGTTGCAAAGTCCGGAATGTCGCGGTGAAGCTGGCGCGTAGACTAATCTATTATCCGGCAGACGGCTTTACCGGCTTTAGCAGGATTGGTGCAACTACCAGCCAAACAACTTCGCGCCAGATGGCAGATTCTATTTTAGCTATGTTCGCTTCAGGTGTGATGCCTGAGGCCGGGTGCTGCTGTTCGAACTCTAGCACGAACCAGCAAAAGAGCTAACCTGTAGAGGGTGTTGCATGCGGTGGAGTAATCGGCATTGTGGGCGGCTTGGAAAAATTGCGTGTGACCGGGTAAGGCCCTCCGATGGCGACGACGCCTGGATCAAATACGCCGTCGCGGACTGGATCCGGATATGCGAGTCGAGTCCCGCCTTCGTAACCGCGCGCATTAATTCGGCCGCTCGCGGAAGCAGTGGCGTCCCCTTCCCCGGCAGCGCCAGAACCTTGCGAACGCGCCGCCGTGCTGCCCGTGCAAAAATCTCTTCAGGCGGCGGAGGCAGTGGCTTTTTTGGCAGGGTTCGTCCTGCCGCCCGTTTTGCCCAATAACCGGGCGAGGGCCGCGGCACAGCTAGAGCAAGAGTTCGCCGGAATCGCCAGGGTCAAGTCCAGTTTCTTCAAGGAAGCAGTTGGGTCTCTCGCGCAAGTTCTTGTTCTCGACATGCCCTTGGACAAAACAACTCTCCACGCCGGTCTCGCCGGGGGAAACTTCGCGGATTTGCCAGGAATCCCGCAAAGAACAGATGCCACGCGGAACGGCCCAATCGCAAATATCGGCGTGCAAAATTCCCCAAAACTGTTGATGATGCCCGGGTGTCAAAGCAAAACGATCATTTCGCCGCTCCGATAAATATTCTGCGCGGTCAGCGATGTTGGTTTACGGATGTGCTGGCCGTTGTGCTGGTCGGGTGCCGCGATGTCGCCCAACCGCTCCCCATCTGTGTCGGGAATTGGAAACGGGTGTTTCTCGGTACTTGTGAGATATTACATCTACAGCAGCCTGGCGAGTGTGCGAGTTTTCGCAGGCCTAAAATGCTCCTCTATGAGTAAGGTGCTCGGAATAAAATGTGTTGGGCACGATACGGGGGCAGCTCTCATCGTCGATGGGCATGTTATCGCTATTGCCGAAGAGCGTCTCAACCGCGTTAAGCATTCCTTTAACACGTTTCCGCAGCTATCAATAGATTATTGCCTTAGCGCTTTTCGTCTGATCCCATCGGATGTCGATATGGTTGTCATTGATCAGGTGGGACTTCGCAATGAAGCCCTGACGAAGCAAGCCTTCCATCGGGAAACCAACAATATGTTCCGGAAGGCTAGAATTGAAATCGTCAATCACCACGATGCCCACGCTGCATCCGCCTTCTTTGCGAGTCCTTTTGAGGAGGCTGCGGTGCTCGTATATGACGGCTCGGGTGAACACTTCCTCAACCATTACGGTGTGTACGCTGCCGAGACGGAGACGCTTTATCGGGGTATCGGCAACCGATTAGAGACTCTCCAGAAAACTACTCACGCAACGCGACGTGGCACTCCGACTCACTTTCCATATACCTTCGGGGTTGGCAAGCTCTACACCTTTCTTTCAAATAGTTATCTCGCTTTTGGTCCCTATAATCAGGGCAAGATGATGGGCCTGGCCCCATATGGTGATCTTTCGCTAATTCAGTTGATTCCAGAGGAAAGGTGGTATTCAGAAGTTAGCGGGCATGTGCTTTGTAATCCACACTTTATAGTTCCACTGCCTGCAAGTGAACCTGTTTTTAAGAGGATGGCCGCGCGCTTGCGGCGCTTCGGTAAACATCTCCTCAGCGCTCCTCTACGTCTGTCTCCACGGTTTCAGTATCACGGATTGAATCGTGCGCCAAATCTGTTCACGCCAATACAGTTCCCGAGGCCGGCGCGGAGCAAGCACGAAGCTCTGCCGGACAAATATTACGCATCCGTCGCTCGCGCTGGTCAGCATATTCTCGAACAAGTCGCGGTTCGCCTGGGAAAACGAGTTCGCAGTCTCGTCGATTCACGAAACCTTTGCATCGCGGGGGGACTCGGCCTCAACATTGATACCAACAGAAACTTTCTCGAAAAAGTGGGTTTCGACAGATTATTCGTGCAACCAGGGGCGTCCGACACTGGCATACCTTTGGGTTGTGCGCTGTGGGGGTGCCACATGGTCCTCGGTGAACAGCGCTTTTATGAAATGCAGCACGCGTATCTCGGGCGCTCTTATACTGAAGAAGAAATCAATTCAGCGCTTGAGGCGTTTAATGACCGAATAATCTACAGGAAAAGCTCCACAATCGCTCAGGATGCAGCGGTCCTCCTTTCGGAGGGGAAGATTCTTGGATGGTTCGAGGGTGGAAGTGAATATGGGCCGCGCTCGCTCGGTCACCGTTCTATCCTTGCTGACGCACGGAGGGGCGACACAAAGGATGTCCTCAATCAGCGGGTAAAACACCGAGAGAAATGGAGGCCGTTTGGATCTGCGATACTCAATGAACACCTTAGCGAGTATTTTCAACTTGAGCACGAGAGTCCCTTCATGCTTTTGGCCGCCAAAGCACAACCAGGCGTGCGCGAGAAGGTGCCTTCGGTGATCCATGTGGACAATACTTCCCGCATCCAGACCGTCACCAGAGAGCAGAATGGCCGCTTCTTTGATTTGATCGATGAATTCTACCGATTGACCGCCGTGCCATTGGTCTTAAATACATCATTTAATATCGCTGGCGATCCAATCGTTGAAACCCCAGAAGACGCACTTCAGACCTTCACCCGGACAGACATGGATTATCTGGTCATCGAAGACTTTCTTATCAAGAAAAGACAATGCCGGTTGCGCTGACACTTCGAGACCTTTTGGTTCAGTACGCTCCATGATTCCATGATTGTCGAATTTCTTGCAGAAGAGAACGCCAGAAGCCTAACCTCATCGATGCCCCTGTGCCATAATCCTCCCTTTATCTTTATCCACATCCCCAAGTGTGCGGGAACAAGCATTGGCGATGCTCTCACCAATGCAGGCTGCAACTTAGAGTTCAGTGGGCCTGCTCCGCTTCCATTGCGGTTCGACCTTGACAGTCTTTGGCTCCATCACGCCCCTGCAAAGAAACTGCGCAAAGTGATCTCGGATTCAGTTTGGAGATCGTATTTCAAGTTTGGATTCGTCCGCAATCCATGGGACCGATTGGTGTCGATGTTTCATTATCGTAGACGCAAGGAACCTGTATATCCCTCTGTCACCTATGACCTTTCTTTGGGGCATGCCACCACTCGGCCAACGTATTGGCATAAGCATCTTGTAAATGCGCGATCCACAAGCGTTGCTCCCAATGAGAGCTTTGGGGAGTGGGTACAAAGACAGGTCGTACGCAATAAATTAGCGAAAGGCTTTTCTTGCTGTCATTATCTATATGATGACGTTGGCAATCTTCTGGTGGATGAAGTATTTCGCTACGAGCACCTCGAATCCGATTTCTCGCATTTATGCAACTCCCTACTTCTAAATGCGCGGTTGGCACGTTTAAACCCGTCGGAGCACGCAGATTACCGCACGTATTATACGCCATATTTGCGCGACCTGGTAACCGAGTATTTCGCGGAAGATATCCAGCGCTTTGAATTCCGGTTTTAACAAGTAATGATTCAATGGATCACTTGCTGTGCATCATGAGGAGCGCACGCTCCACACATGAGCGAACATGTTCGTAGTCTGGCTTTCCGCTCCGGCCTGTTGCCGTATGGCACCAATGCTTGAAACATGGCGCTTTCGAGAATCTCCTGCACCGTATGGAACTTTGCATTGATTGCTTTAAGTCCCTGCCCGTGTGCCTCGACGAGGCTCTTGACCTCGTCTGCTCCGTCGCCTGAGCGCTTGTAAAATGCTCCGAGCCAACAACACGGCAGAACAAAACCCTCAGCGCTTATGTAAATCGAACTCCCCTTCAGTGCTTTGCACGTTATAGGAGTTGTTGCTAGGTACGAATCATAATCCTCATTCGAGGAAGTATCGCGTGAAAGAGCCTGAACCGCTGCATTTCTAAATCGCGGATTCGTTGGCGCATAGATGTTGTATTCGATCGCTCCACGCCTGTCCATCACGGGTGAGGAATCGTAAAGCACACCGTTTCTGAAGAATCTTGGGGTCGCCTTAAGATTAAAACGTTCGAATCCCAAAACCGCGCTTAAGGAACGAGCGTCTTCAACTTGGTGTTCGTTATGCCTGAAAACGATAAAATTCCATTCTGCACGACCGCCGGCCTGGATGAAGGCTTTAACGTTCTCCATAATGCGCTCCCAGGATGTCCCTCGCCGGTATAACTGATTTGTGTCAGCCAGGCCATCAATTCCGAACCTGCATCGTGCACCAGTTTGAGCGAGTCGCTCCCACCAACCGGGGTCACGGTGTCCTCCGTTGGTAGGAATCTCGACTCTAATTGCCGGGTTAACACTCTTAAGATGTTGGACTATCGCCAAGCAATCGTGAGCGAGTATGGCGTCTCCATAGTTGCCACAGAGGACAATCCTATTCAGCTGCTTAAGCAGGGTGATTGGCAATAATGCGGTAAGGTCGCTCAACGAGAATTCGGCGTCCGGTAGGTATGGATTGCGTTCACCATTAAAGAGGTTGCGACGACACTGAGGACACCGTGCATTGCAACGCGTAGTAATTTCCAGCTGGATAGTTGTCAGTTCGGAGTATTTAAGCATGATCATCAATGCGACCTTCGCCGTCTTTTGCTTTTGACCGCTTCGAGCCTCATTCAGAGTAATGCAGCCCCGAGCGAAGGAAAGATAAAAAGCCGTGGTGGCCAGCCGGTCGAGATCGCTCCCCGTCCACCTTCGATGGATTCAAGAAATCCGGCATTTTCCGCTGTTCTGCGATTGGCTGTGCTAAATTTGTCCAGCGTGAGCAGGATTGTTGCCCCTGCGCCGATGAAATCCAAAAATTCGTTGCAAAAACCGAAGCCCACGGGAGAGGGCAAGTTCACGAAGTTCTGGCAGGCTCGTATCCGCGCTCCAATCTTCGGATTCCGATTCTGTCGGACAGCTGTTCCAATTCCTGTCGGACAGTTGTCGGAGCGAAGCGACGCTCGGGATCTGTCATAAAGGGGTGTCCGACAGGAGTCAAGGATTGGCGTTGGTTTTTAATTGTCCGGCCAGCCTCTCCGATCGGCGCGCCGGAGGGGCGCGCTGCCACCCAGCCGTATCGTAGCGAGCTTAAACTAGCAGGGGGGCGGCTCGGAGCCGCAGCTCGCGCCCCCCTGCGGTCAAAGGCTCGTTGGATTGGGCGTTTCATGGGGGACAAAATGCGCGCGCAAATTTCAGGCGGCATTGGCCGAAGGCGGCGTTTTGCCTTTCCGCAGGGATTCCCCTTGGAGTTCGAGCCGGTAGGCGTTGTGGACCAACCGATCCAGAATGGCATCGGCCACAGTCGGGTCGGCGATGATTTCGTGCCATTGCGGCACCGGGAATTGGCTGGTGATGAGCGTGGCCCCGTGACCTTGCCGGTCATCCAGAAGTTCCAAGAACTCGCGATATAATTTGCCGGGCACACTGGCGATGCCAAAATCATCGACGACCAGCAGCGGCGCCCGCGCCAGCTGTTTGAAGAGCGGCAACAGGCTGCCGTCGGCGCGGGCCGTCTCCAGTGTGCGGAATAACTTGGGGGCATAAAAGTAAAGCGTGCGATGGCCTTCGCGACAGGCTTGCGCCGCCACCGCGCACGCCAAGTACGTTTTGCCTGAACCGGTCGGCCCGGTGATGAAACAGTTCCGGTGCTCGCGCACCCAGGCGGAGGCGCGCAGTTGCTCGATCTGCGCCCGCTTCAAGCCGCGCGAACTGCGATAATCCAGATCCTCCAAGCTCGCGCTGATTTTGAGTTGCGCGTTTTTGAGGCGGATGGCCAAGCCCCGGTTTTCCCGCCACAACCACTGCCGTTCGACCAGCAGGGCCAACCGGTCTTCAAAACCCAGGGGAACCATGTCCGGTTGTCGGCGTTGTTCCTCCAGAGCCTGGGCCATGCCCTCCAGGCGCAAAGCCTGAAGTTTATCCAGCGTTTGGGTATAGAGCATAATTTAAAGGGGGACGATTAGTGGTAGTACGGGTTGCCGCGGAGGTTTTCGTGAGCTGGACTGGGCAAGGGCAGTTCCAGTTCCAGCGGTTGGGCTTCCAAATTATTTTCGAGGATGGACTTGAGACTTTGATAGGAGCAGGCCCCAAAGTGCAGGGCGCGCCCACAAGCGGCTTCCAACCGGTCCGCGCCGACGGCTTTGCCCAGCCGGATGATGCCCAGGGCGGAACAAAAGCCCTGTTCGGGATGGGGGCGGTCGGCCAGGATTTGCGCCACCACTTTGACGCAGTTCGGGCCCATGGTTTGGACCCATTCCAGGATCCGGCTGGGCGTCCATTCCAAATGCCTTTGGTGGGATTTGGGCCGATGTTCGGCCAGGGTCGTAAACAAGCCTGCGCGCCGACTGCGCACATGGGCCGCCACGCCTTGGCCGTGTTGAAACAACTCCACGGTTTGGTCGGTCAGCCGCACGTCCAGCACCTGGTGGATGAGTCCATACGGCGCACTGTAGTAGTGCCAATCCACGGCCACATGATAGTCGATGTTGACCTTGGCCTGGGACCAGTTGGCCAACTCAAAGGGCATGGCCGGCAGCGGCAGTAACTGGCTTTTTTCCACCGCCGCAAACCAACTGTTGCGCGAACCCTCCAACTTCTGAAAAGGTTGCTCGTCGAGCTGGGCCAGGAGCGGACCAATCGCGGCGTTCAACTCGCTCACGTTGAAAAAGCGCTGGTCGCGCAAAGCCGCCAAAATCTGCCGTTCGACAATTTGCACGCCCACTTCCACCTTGGCTTTGTCGCGGGGCTTTTTGATCCGTGCGGGGATGAGCACGGTGCCGTAGTGTTCGGCCAACTCCTGATAACTGCGGTGCAGCAGCGGTTCATAACGACACGGACGGGTGACGCCGGTCTTAAGGTTGTCTGGGACGGTGATGCGCGCGACCCCCTGAAAGAACATGAACGCGTGGCAGTGCGCCGTCAGCCAGGCGGCCAGTTGTTCATTGGCAAACGCCTCCACGTAAGTCTTATTGCTGGCACCCAGCACCGCCACGAACAGGTGGCCCGCACTGACACTGCCGTCCTGGGCGTTGTGAATGGGCACCGTCTGCCCGGCCCAGTCCACGAACATTTTCTCGCCGGGGACATGCACCTGACGCAGCACCGGATCCAAGGTCCCCGCCCAGCGCTGGTAGAGTTCGCAGAAGCGGCTATACCCGTAACCCTCCGGCTGCCCGCGATGGTATTCCTGCCATAGCAGCACCAGCGTCACCGACGGGCGGGCCAGCTCTTTGTGGACGCCGGGCCAGTCCGGCAGCTTCGGGTCCGGCGCGTGACGGGGATCGGCGTGGCCAACAAACGGTCCAGCAGCTCCGTTTCACCCAATCCTTCCGGCAGCGGCCAACTCAGGCCGGCCGCCTGGGCGCGTTTGAGCTAATCACCCACGGTGCTGGCCGCGACGCCGCAACTGCGGGCGATCTCCCGGATGGAAAGGTGGTTTTGATGTTTGAGCCGCAGGACTTCTTGAATTTGACGCATGGTTAATTTGATTTGTGACATCGGGTGCCATTCTCGATTCCCGGGAATCAACACGCCATCCCGACACCAATTTCCGCGTCGCTTCCCTCCTCCAGCCGCCCGATTCCGATTCCTGTCGACAGAAATCGGAGCAGTGTCCGGCAGAAATCGGAACCCTGTCCGACAGACATTGGAATCACTGTCCGACAGCCCCCGGAATACGCAAATCTTGCTCTTTCCGCCAAATCCGTCCACACTCGGGCTGTCTATGCAAACGCAGCAATTCGATGCCACAGCAATGGAAAATGGAAATGGCAACCTCAAACTGCCGGTGCAAACCGCCGTCCAATCGAGTCCTAAATTGAGTTCGGTGCCGGTAGGCATAGTTTGCGTCAACTATTCCGATTTCTTAAGGCACACTTTGCCTCAGACCCTTCGCCGCTTTTCGGACGTCACGATAATAACTGCGGAACAGGATCAGGACACCATCCGGCTTGCCAAATCCTCGGGTGCGAAGGCTTTCGTTTCAGATCTCTGGTTCCAGGAGGGAGCCGCCTTTAACAAGTCGGCTGCGATCAACCAATGGCTATCCTTGCAGCCCCTTGCTTGGACACTGATTCTTGATGCCGACATTTATCTTCCTGACGCCTTTCAACTGAATGTCTCGGAGTTGAATCCGCAATACCTCTACTCAATCCCGCGACGCATGTGCGAGCGGGAGTGGGACTGGGTTTGCCCGGCAAGTCAACGACCGGAATATCCGCTGGCCATTCCTCCCGTGCGCAACGGCATGGTATGGCGTCGGCCTACGTCCCAACCCGCCGCACTTTCCGGCTATTTCCATCTCTGGAATCGAGGAACAACCGGTAGGGAGTTTTTCCCAGCAAGTCCGACCGCGGCCCTTTACGACGTGGAGTTTGCGCTACAGTTTCCCGAGCAACAACGCGTTTACCTTCGTGGGGACGTGATTCACCTTGGGCCTCCCAAGCAGAACTGGTCTGGACGAGTGAGCGCACCATGGACCTTGATTCCAGAAAACTCTCAGTTGTTACCCGAGTATCTGTTGCCGTACGGAGCAAACCAAATGTTTCGCTTTGGAATCGGCTCTCGGAACCCCACTTACCTCTGCACGTCATCTACTCAAGCCTGGGTTTACCGGACCGTACCTCCTAGCTGCGCCTGGCAGATCAGCAAAGAGACCTACATCCAACAGACGCTCAGACTCGTCCCGACGCCAAAAATTTTATACATTTCCGATACCTCGTACATAATGGAGTACGGCGGGTGCGCCGCCGAAGCCATCCCCAACTTGTCCGACTCCTTTTTTGCTTCCTGCGGGGCGATGTTGCGTCGTCTGCACGACGAGATTCTTGACACGCCTAAACTTTGCCAAGAACGATACGCCAAGGCGAACTGGGACGCCATGTTCGGCTACCACTACCGTATCGCCCAATGCTCCCGATGGCTAAAGCGTATCCCGCACAATAGCCCACTCATCCCTTGGTTGACGGTTCTGCTGGATCGCATGGAAAACGACTCCAGCATTCGCGACATCTTCCGCGCGTCACGATTCTGTTTGACCCATGGCGACTACAAAACCGGGAATATCTTGACTGACAGGTTGCAGGTTACCAATGTCATTGATTTCGAACACGCCATCTACGGAGACCCGGACTCGGATCTGCATTGGTTCTGCCAGCGAATCCTAGACGAAGGCTACCCGGTAAGAGCAGTGCATAGCTTCCTGTCGGCCTACGGCGTCTCTGATACATTCTACCAGAAGCAGCGCTTTTATCGCTATTTTCATGCGTTTCTGCTCAGCATGCAGAGGCCACCGAATGAGCATGACCAGCCGTTGACCGAATGGGTTAGGGCCATCCATGATAATTCTGATCGCTACCTGCAATGCAACTTAGCGTAATCATGTCCCTCTATAATGCGTTCGATTATCAACGCCTGTACTACGCAGTGCAGTCGTTGCGGGCACAGGAGGGCGTGGAGATGGAAATCGTGCTGGCGGAATCCAACTCGGAACCCAGTTTCGCGAATAGCTCCAAGGACCTGGGCATCCGCTATACGTTCGATTCCTCGGGCGATATCGCCAACCCCGGACGTGTGCGGAATTTTGCGCTAGCGATGGCCACAGGGGAATTTATCTACAGCACGGATGCCGACATAGTGTTTCCTCCGCGATTTATGGCTGACCTGCTCTCCCTGCCACGACAGGTCTGGATACACCCGCCCAAACGCCGTCTTCCAAAAGACCAGTTTCTGCTTTTCCACACCCGAGCCCATGCACAAGGAATGCAGCAAACGTTGGCTGAACTGCGCTGTGATCCATATTTCGCCAGCTTTGCAGAACCCGTTCAGTATAGACTCTCCGAGAAGGAGGGACCCCTCTACACATGCATCCTGTCGGATTATGCCCTGTGGCGATCCACACCGGAAATGCGAAAGCGATCACCCGCATTCTGGGATTCCACTCGCCATCGCGGAGGTACGTTGGCCTCCCAAGCTCTTTGGCGCGAAGTCGGTGGCTATGCGGAAGTTTATCAGACTTGGGGATATGAAGATGTGGATGTGCAGTGGAAACTACAGGAGAAAAGTCCGGTCGGTCAGATCCCGGACGAAGAGCGTTTTCGCATTCTACACCTCGACCATGACAAAACCTACTTCTCTCCCCAGCACAACGCCGACAACCAGCAAAAATTCGAAAACCGCAAATCCAACCCAACCCTCGCATTAGCCAATGACAGACTTTGTTTTAAGGCAACTGAATCTTGAGATGAGTTCCGTTTGCCACTACGCCTGCGTGGGGTGTCCGCAAACCTACATGACCCGCCACAAAGGTCACATGTCGCTCTCGCTTTATTCAACAATCCTAAAGGAGATAGGTCACAGCTTGGAAAGAGTGTATCTGTGGAACTACGGCGAACCGCTGCTCAACCCCAACGCAATGGAGATGCTGGAGCTTCTGCGCCAATACTCGGTTGGAGGCTTCCTGAGCACGACAGGGCTCACCTTTCAAAAGAATCAAGATTGGTCGCCATTAACCGCTCTGGAAGAACTGATTGTTTCGATAAATGGCTTAGATGAGACCACCTACGCCTATCATCAAAAGGGCGGCACGCTAGGCGGGGTGATGATGGGCCTTCCAAAAATTGGGTCAATCATGGCCGGGGCGCGCACTCGGTATGTCCTGCAATTCGTGGCGCACCGTTACAACTTGCATCAGATTCCGCAGTTAATGGACTTCGCCCGCCGTTTCGGCTTCAAGCAAGTCTGCGTGAAAACTTTCAGCGTCATGGATGGCTTGGAGTCTACGTTTCGCGATTTCGTTCCTGCCGAACCAAGCCTCTCCCGCTATGTGGCGAAAGACCCGAATGTGTCTGTCCGGCAAGACCCGTGCCGCCACTGGATGGTGATCAATCATAATGGGGACGTTCTGCCGTGTTGTTTCGATTACAACAGCGAAGTTGCTTTAAGCAATGCTAAAGAAGGCATTCAAACCATCTGGACCTCGCAACTTGTGCGACTCCATCTACGCCGAATAAGCGAACACAATTATTATCACTTCTGCGACGCATGCACTCGCACAGCGACCGTTTTCCGAAAAGATGTCTGAGCCTGTATTCATTCTAATTTCGCATGACAGTCGTGGGCTGGGAAGCTTCCGACGGCAGTGCAACATCGCCGCCGCACTACATCAGCAGTCGCCTCTCGCAACCGTCTGCTTGGCCACCAGCTGCGAGCTACCGGCCCCGCCTTACCTGCGCATCCTGCCTCTGCCCACGTTTACAGAGACGCAGGCCCGCTCTAATTTGCTGCTGCGGTATGTTCAGGATTACGCCCCGAAAGCTTTGCTGGTGGACAAGCATCCCCTGGGCGTGGGCACGGATTTCAAGGCGGCGTTGTTCTGGGCGGATGGGCAAGGCGTCCCCTGCTTCTACGGTCTGCGCGACATCCTCGATCACCCAGATCGAATACGCACTGAGTGGTTGAAGGTGTTGCCTTACATCGCCCGTTACTTCCGCAAGGTCCTGGTCTATGGCCAAAGAGAATTGTTCGATGTCGAACAATACGGCCTTAATCCTGCACAGATTGAGTATTGCGGCTACGCATGCTTAACCACTCCCGTTCACAAGTCACAGGAGGGTATCCTTTGCACTTTGGGTGGGGGCGATAGCGGTCTCGCTGCTGAGATCTCCCGGTTATTTTGGGACTGTGACCTACAAGGCCAAAAGACCTTGGTCAGCGGACCGTCCAACAATGTCGGTCTAAAGGCTAAACACCAACATGAGCACATTTGCTATCATCCAAACATGCCCCACATTTGGGCGACCCACCATACAGTCGTCTGCATGGGTGGTTACAACACCCTAATTGAAGCTCTTTTCTACGGATTACATGTCATCTGCATCCCTCGCATCGCTCCAAGGCTTGAACAACTGGTAAGGGCGCAGATCTTCGCTGACCGGGGTTGGATTCATTGCATCCATCCATCGCAGTTTACGGTCGAGACGCTACAGCGCGCGGTTGCCCAAAAACTACACCCGCTTGCCCAACCTGATTTTACGGGCGCACAGCACGCCGCGAAAACCATTCTGCATGAAATTGGTCTACATTCTGAAATGGTTTCCTAAAGCATCGGAAACCTTTGTCTTGGACGAGATCCTCGCCCACCAAAAGGCTGGGATATCGATGACCCTCTTTTCACTTTTGCATTCTCCGGATTCCATGCACCAAGATTATGTCCAGGAGGTGCGGTCTCCCATTCAGTATACCCCGGAGGGGTCACTGGAGGAAAAGGCGGAGTGGATTGCCCTTCGTTGTGCGGGAGCTACGCACATCCATTCCCACTTTGCAGCAAGTGCAACCACGGTGGCTGACCTCGTTTCCCAGAAGACTCATATCCCATTTACTTTTACAGCCTATGCACGAGACATATATCATCAGGATGTTTTGCCTCAAGAATTGGCCGGCAAATTAGGTCGCGCACGCTTTTGCATCACCGTCAGCCAATACAACTACAAATACCTGCGCTCGCTCAATGCCCAGGCGAGCATACGAGTCTTGCACACGGGTCTCGCATTGGAACGATTTCCATTCCGCCCTCTTCCTCGCGAACGCTTTGTTCTTGGAGTCGGACGCCTCGTGCCAAAGAAGGGATTTGCCAGTCTGGTCCAAGCCTGCCCGGCACAATACCCTCTGCACATCATTGGCGATGGGCCAGAGCGCCATAAGTTGCAGGGAGCGCACCTACACGGTTTCCTGCCGCGTATCACCGCCTATGCTTGGATCTGCCGTGCAGGCTTGCTCGTCCTTCCCTGTTGCATCGCGGCTGACGGAGACAGAGACGGTATTCCCACGGTTCTTTCCGAGGGCATGGCTGCGGGCACCCCGGTCTTGGCATCGCGTGTTGTCGGCATACCCGAGGTCTGCAACAACTTGGTCGATCCCGATGATTCAGCGCAATTGAGGGAGGCTATTAGGGAGATGATGCGGCGTCCGCCCAGTCAGAACACACTTTGGCAAAGCAGGCAATGGGTGGAAGAGCACTGCGACGTGGACAGACAAATGCAGGTATTTCGCTCATTTCTATGAGGATTTTATACGTCAACCAGGACGCGGGTATTAATTGGTGTGGCTATGTTGGTAACGCGACACACATCCAATCGGTCTTGCGCGCGATGCGACGCCTGGGCCATACGGTGCATATTTTGGTGCGCACCGCCCCACAGTGTCCTTGTCCAGTTGACTTGGATATCCCTTGTTATTTGCGGTCAGAAGATGTTCCGTGGGATCAGTTCGACTCGGTCTATGAACGCTACTCGCTGTGGGGCGACTTAAGCCTCAACCATTTATTGCCTTGGGTTCTGGAAATCAACGCTCCGCTTATCGAGGAGCAAATGCGTTACCGCGCACCCATCGATGTCGCCCGCGCCATGCAGATTAGAGATGCTGTTTGCCGTCGCGTCCAGCGAATCGTAGTCATCTCTTCCTCTCTGTCGCCCTACGTCACATCCGATGCCCAAACCAAAATCACCGTAATGCCCAATTGTGTTGACCGCCAGATGTTTTACCCGCAACCATTGCCACAGTCCTTCGCCTTCGGCTACGTCGGAAGCATGCGTCCCTGGCACGATCTTGACACGACACTCGAAGCCTTCGTCCTGCTGCACCCACGTTACCCCGGGATCGATTTTCATGTTATCGGAAGCAGCGCACGCGAAACACATTACCGAGAGAAATATATGAACCCGCACATTCACTTCCATGGCTTGGTGCCTCCTACACAGGTTCCGACTTTTCTTGGGCAGATCACCTGTGGGATGGCGCCGTTCACTGTAGATACGCCCGGCTACTTTTCCCCTCTGAAGATCCAGGAATACCTAGCGACCCACAGGACCGTGCTGACTCATCCCAAGTTCGCCGAATTCCCGGTCGTTACCGAGGGCGTCGAAGGATTGACCGCAACCCTCGACGCCATGGAACGGCAAATTCACCTGAATCGTACTAAACTTCATTTTCCGAATATCACTGATTGGAGCGAATCTATCACACTTTTATGACACGCGAAGAAAACCAGCGGCTTAACGCACGCGAATACGAGGACGCGCTAACGGTCTTAGAAAGTCTTCCGCAGTTTTTGGTCATCGAGTTGACCCAAGGCTGCAACCTCCGCTGCCCGATGTGTCGAACGGATGCTATTTCAATAGCGCAAAGTCGCATGGACCCGGCTCACTTTGATCAAGTGGCTGCAGAGTTGTTCGCTACCGCCAATCTTGTGGATCTTCGCGGTTGGGGCGAAAGCTTAATCCTGCCGGATATCACACGCTTTATCGTGCGGACGGCCAGCGCAGGGTGTCGCATTCGGTTTGTGAGCAACCTTTCCTTCCACCGTAACGACGTGCTTGACTGTGTGGCCCTTCATCAAGTCATGTTGACTTGCTCCCTTGATGCCGCAACCCCCGACGTGCTCGTCCGACTGCGCAAGGGATCCCAGTGGACGGCCATTATCGACAATCTTGCATATTTAGCTCGAGCCCACCCAAATCCCGAAATGCTCGTGGTCCTCTGCACCGTGCAGACTCCGGCCCTCGCCTCTCTGCCACTGCTACCCGAACTTGTTGCCCGGTTGGGCATCCATCAGCTGCACTTTGCTTCGGTCTCCAGTAAGAATCCGGAACTAGGCTTGGACTTCGGTTCTTCATTCGCGCACGACCAGGTTCGGCAAACCATTGAGAACTGCAAGCGTTTCAAGGTCACACCCACCCTGACGACCAGCCTGCCGGGAATGCCCGTGCCGCCAATGCCTCGATGTATGCGACCGTGGACCACCATGCACGTCAATGTCTTGGGGCAGATCGGTTATTGTGACCACTTGATCGGGCCTTTCGCGGAGTCACAGTTGCTTGGTCATTTGTCGGAAGGCACCCTTGCCGTTTGGAACAACGAACAGTGGCAGAAAATTCGCACGCGGCACATTCTCAAGATCCCACAATTCAAAAAGTGCGTCAAGTGTTACCGCGACAACGGCGTCGAATTCGAACCAATGTGGCTAGGCAAGGAATGGTTATGAAGCCCTGCTTGTTGTTCATATCCGGAACATTTCTCGCGGTTTCGGGTGGCGCCGAGATTAGCGCCCTCAGCCTGCTTCGCGTTCTCCAACAGGAGTGGCAGGTGATTGTCCTCACATGTAATTTCCGCCACGAACTCCAGCAAATTCAACATGAGGGCATGCACGTATTCAGTGTGCCCTATGAACAGCTTCGTAGCGAAGGTGAGCGACTGATTCGAGCGTACTCCCCCCGATTGATCTACACCGTCATGCTGGGTTCGGATTGCGCCATGCAGTTGGGACGGGCGCACGGCGTACCGACGATCGTGAACATCTGCAAAACACCCGTCGGACCTCGGTATTTGAAAGCACATCCACCGACTAAAGTGCTCGCTGTCTCGACTTACGTCCACAGCTACCTCCGTTCAGCACACGGCATTGAATCGACGGTTGTAAACCCAATCGTTCATTTCGATTCTCCCCCTCTGCCACCTCGGCCTAAGTTCATAACCATCTTCAACCCTGTGCAATCGAAAGGCGGAAAGCTATTCCGAACCTTGGCTGCCACCCTGCCAAATCATCAGTTCGCGTGGGTTCCTGGTTGGGACATCTTGCGAGGGCCGACCGGAGAGTTTGACCCGATAATATGCGGCGCCATCTGCCGTTCCATCGACATTCCATTCCGAGGAGGCACACCTGAACAGGTTTCAATGAATCTGTCGAACATCACGCGGTTGGAACCGCGATCTCCGCCACACCCCCTATTCCAAAGGACTCGTATCCTCCTGGTTCCGTCCCAGTGGGAAGAGGCATTCGGCCGGGTTGCCGTGGAGGCGATGCTCTTTAATATCCCCGTCGTGGGAGCCAAAGTGGGTGGCCTTGCGGATATAGTTCTTCACGGGGGGGTGGCACTACCCAAGGACGACGTCGCAGCCTGGGTTGAGGAGATCCTGAGGTTAGATAACCCTGACTACTACCATGAACTCCAAGCACGAGGCAAGTCGTGGCTGGACAGATGGTCCGTGCGAGCGCCTCGGGATATTGTTCGCGTATTTCAGGAGTTCAGCTAGCTGATGTATTGAGTAATTATGATTCATTCGGTGCCTGATTGGCTTCTTGGTGCGCGAGCGGTCTTTACACTTGGCAGATGAGTCGCGTTAGGAGACTCCTTAGTCTAACGGTCTAACGATTCCCATCGAAGTCAATCAATCTCATCAGTCGTTGTCCGTTGTCCGCGCATGTCATTGTGGGATGGATTAGCTCTCGGCGGCTTACGTTCAAGAGCCCGCGCAAATACTTTCAACCAGCTTCGATTAGAACTCGCGAAGCCCGTGCCGGGAACTTTGCCTCTGCCTTCGACGGCGATTCGCTGGCATTCGGTTTGGATGCTTGCGGAGGCGTTGATTTCGATTCGACAATGCCGGTTTGGACCCGACGCCAATGGACAAAATCACCCCAAAAGACAAAACCATTGATTGCGGGAAAGCCGGGCTGCCGAAACCATTCGCGCGCGGAAGTGTAGGAGATGCCAGCCGCGACTGCAAACTCCTTCGCATTCAACTCCTTCGCATTCAACGCCTGACCCAGTTAGCGCTTCTGGAGAACGTTTCGCAGGTTAATTCCGCCAAGTTGTCTCTCGTGTGGCATATTCAACCGTCCTCGGAACCGTTCCGAGCGAAATAGGCCTTCGACAAACCAGTCGCGCCCGGTGCCGGAAAGCAAACAAAGAATCTCCCGCTGCGCCTTATTTTCTCAATGTGGGCAAGCGCGGCCCCAACAATGGGGTCGTGAAACGGTCAAGAGGATTGAGTCGGGCGGATGGCGACGGTCTCGTCAGCGGTTGCTTTTTGCTCGCGGTAGTCGCCGCCGCCGCTATGATTTTCCAACCGACTATGGCTAAAGTCGCCCAAGAACAATGGTATTATCTGATCGGACGGGAACCGCGCGGCCCAGTGCCGTTGGCCCAGATTGAGACGATGATCAATGCGGGATCGGCCCCAAAGAACCTGCTGGTTTCCGCAATACACAAGCCAGGTTGGCGACCCGTCAAAGAAGCACTTCGAGAATCCGTCGCGGGAACGGACCCCGCACCGATTGAGACTGCGGCCAGATCCATTCCCAACTTCATGGGCCAATCGTTGCGGCCACAGGACCTGCTTGAGCGGGCGGGCGCGGCGCTCACGGCGGCCCGGCTGCATCTGGAAAATGAAGAATGGAAGCGGTCGGACAGCTTCGGGCGCGATGAATTGCTGGCGGCGGCGCGAATGTTTGCGGTTTTTGCGGCAGATCTCAAATCGTACTGCATTTTCGGCCACCGGAAACGAGAAGCAACTTTAGGCCACTTTAAACCACTTTTGATGAAGGAATAACCATTATACACCATCGACTGTTGAAATGTGCAGAAAGCAAAATCCACAAAGTATTTCACGGCAGCTACATGCAACGCACAGGGGAATCGTGACGGGGGTTCGATTCCCTTCGCCCGCTCCACTGATAGTGAGGAACTTACGAAGTATGTAGCCGGAATGTAGCTCAAATCCGGCTTTGGCCAGCCTTTGCTCTGTTTTGCTTTCTTCACCCTGCGCCGCTCTTGGAATAAATCAATCCGCGCACCAATGCAATCAATCTCGACACAAAGAACACCCTCAAATATCCTCTAGCGCTGACGAGAAAAGCCTATGTCTGCCCCGCTTCAATCTCAAGGCGCATGAAAAGACCGACCCCTCAAGAAGCCATCGGTGCGCGTTGCAATGAGTTCACCATTTGCATCAAGATGTTGCTTGACACCAAACACACGCTACCGGCGCTCGTATTATTGTATAGCGCGATTGACGTGTTCGCGTCGCTCACACGCCCTGAGAGCGAACCGGACACCAACGGGGGGCACTTCAAGAAGTGGACGAACGATTATCTGATCGGGCCGTCTCGGCTCAAGGTCACATCCGAAGACCTTTGGGGTGCGCGCTGTGGCCTGCTTCACACGCATAGCCCGTCATCCAGGGACTCCCGCCAAGGCAAGGCGCACGAACTTGCCTATTACCGCACGCACGCACCCACGCCAGACTTGCAACGAATGATGGAAACTACGCTGAAAGTCTTGCAGACGAAAGGCAAATTGCCGCTCGACGTTGACACGCTGTATGCCGCTTTCGAGAACGGTGTTCGTCTTTTTCTCTCCGATATTCAGCGTGATCCAGAGCTTGAAAAGCGCGCCCTGCACCATTGTTCAAAGGTCTTCGGGGTCGTGAATTCTGGCGCTAAAATGTAGTTCAACGGGCCAGTGGATTCCCCCACAATGAAACGGCCTCAGCCCAAACTCACTGCCAACGACACAACCAAACTGCGCCTGCCCGATGGGGAAAAACGCGATTGATTGGGGGTCGTAACGGGGCAAGCAATCGCCCGCGCCGTGCGGCGCTAGAGCACAGAGGCAACCTGACTCGCACCCCACGGCCCCGCCCGCAAACCGCGCGTCAAAGTTTTCAAGCCCACGCCGACAGCACAGAGAACGACACCCTAAATGCAAAAAAGGAAAACTCACGAACGGCAGTTCGCGGCACTGGACTCCTTACGATCACTTGCGTCCGTCGCGTTCTGTTTCGGAAGCCCATTCGCAAACAATTGACCCGTCCGGCAATGAGGACTCCAAAAGGACGGTCGCGGAATCGAGCGGATTCAGAGTCGAACCCACCGGCCTTGCGAAAAACCGTACAATCGGACAACCGCCGCGAAATTGTCCCCCCCTTTTTGGCGTTCGTCACAAAGGCTTTTGCCTCCTGCTCGGTGTCAAAAGTTTTAATGTCGGCAGGAGACGGCAATCCCACAACCACAAAAGGCTTTTGAGCGGTGAACGTGGTCGCATTATCCATTCTTCCAGTGTACGGAGTCGTTATTTTCGGCAAATACCGTAGCACGATGCCTCCAGCATGTGAAGTGCGGGGTACATCGTCCGGCGTCGCCGAAATGCGCAACCCGTCGTCCCCGTCATTCAACCGCCTGCGGCTTGTCTCCTGTTCTTGGCAGTATTCCCGGCGCGAAATCCTAAAGGCAAAGTCCCCGGCCCGGCGAGCATTGTCAAGGTGGAGGCAGCGGGAGACGGGGGCACGACCTGATACCGTTTCCGACGTTATTCATAACTGAGTCGAGCGCCCGTGAAGGCGGCGAGGCGAGGTTGTGAATAACTCGGCGGCGGAGCGGGCGTAATTATTCACGTCAGCACGGTTTGTAGTATCCCGTTCCTTGCGAGGATTGCGTTCAAGAACACCGGCTTGGCGGTAACGACCAAGTCCGTTTCCTCCGCCGGTTAGGACACGCACCTCCGTTCCGGCAACGGAAGCGGCGGCGATGAGGCGTTGTTTCTGCGCACGATTGGCACGACCTGGTTCCTGCGAGGAACTCATGTCAAGAATATCGGCCAGGGATAGCAATCCACCGTCGCCATCGCCTCGGTTGCCGATAGCGTGGTTGTCGGCGGCCCACAGCCACGGTCGGCTCACGGTTTAGCAATACAGGCCAATGCAATGGCTGTGTCAAGATTACCGGCCCGGCCGATGGCTTCCGTCCAAAAGTCTGAGAGAACTACGCCCTGCGAGGGCTTTGTATCAGGTGGACTGGTGACGGAGCAAAGTGGGATTCAACAGAAATCAACAATGCAAAAACGGGTCTGTAGCACTTTTTGTGGGTGATTTTCGGGACATTTCCGGTTTTCGAGAGGCTTTATCTTGACAGATTGAATTTTTTTCGGGCGTCACCGGCGCGCCTATGGGCGGGGGCGGGCGAGT
>Ga0182027_10003626_pt1 | contig 24325 bp, 17 predicted proteins | sample 712E1DmetaG_FD_121300 | JGI IMG/M metagenome (GOLD analysis project Ga0182027, IMG submission 121300) | Permafrost microbial communities from Stordalen Mire, Sweden - 712E1D metaG (Illumina Assembly) | ecosystem: Environmental > Terrestrial > Soil > Wetlands > Permafrost | place: Sweden... | reverse complement strand
CTGCTTCCCGTGTAAAATGGAAGCGCACAGAATCGCGGGCCCTCTTATTTTCGTTCACCCACTCAGCAATTATGTCACGAGCACCCTGCAAAGCAGCTTCAAAATCGGGTACCTGATCGTTTACAAATTCTTCCGCTTTTGTTTCAATATCGAGTTCCTGCTGTTTCATAAGAATGACTGCCAGCGGCTCCAGACCTTTATCACGGGCAATACTTGCTTTTGTCTTTTTCTTTTGTTTAAACGGCAGGTAAATATCTTCCAGTTCTGTCAGCGATTCCGCAAGACCAATTCTGGCATTCAGTTCGGGAGTGAGTTTTCCTTGTTCATCAATCGACTTCAGGATAGCATCCCTACGCTTATCCATTTCCATTAATTTCAAACCCAGATCCCGGACATCCATAACCTGCACTTCATCCATACTCCCGGTCATTTCTTTCCTGTATCGGCTTATAAATGGAATTGTTGCCCCACCGTCAAGCAATTTTAATGTTTCTTCAACGTACTGTGATCTAAGTCCTGTCGCTGCAGCAATCTTTTCAACATAAGTATTCATCGTCTGTCATAGTTCAAATTTGTTGATCAAATGTAGATATTCCAAAACGTTTTTTTTCAGCTTGTTAAAAACTTAGATATAATTCACGGGAAGGACTATTATTTTCAATAATAACAATAAAATAGATTAGTAAACCATTTTTATAAAATAATAATACCCGGGTAATAATGTCATTTGCCAATGCTATATTCGATTTCTTTACATTCCTGCGAAAGCAGGAATGTAGCTTTCTTCAATTTTATTTCAGATACAAATAATCTAATTTCTTTCATTATTCCAGCCAGCTGGAAATCCATAAATATGAACAATCTCGATGGCCTTTGAGCGAGACATGCTCCCCGGGTTGATACCAGGTTTTCCCTCAGGTATTGGCTGATTTCTTTCGTTGAAATAGTCTATCCATTGTGGGAAAAATTCAGATGTGCCTGGTTTTTTAAAAGTCATAGGAACTAAAGAAAATATTTCGTTGTTGTTATTTGCATTTTTGAAAATCAGATAGAGCATCTCAGAGCAATAATAAGAATCATTCGTAATATCAAATAAGTCGTCATAAGGTTTTCCAATGTAATATTTTGATTCATCAATTGCTTTAACAATCAGGTCACGATAATCCTTTTTCAACCTGCCTACAATAACTTTAGGATGCCCCAGTGAATCATGAGACCTCGATAGAAAATCATCCAACGGAGTAAGCACTACACCTGCCGATATTGCCTCCAGAACCATGCATTTGTCATTTTTATAAACGACCATGCCAATATGGGATAGGTTTGCGCCATAAATACCCTGCGTAACAGATTCAATTGCATCACATACAGGACCGCAATCGAGGTCCTGAAATAACAGGTCGCCATTCTGTGGACTAAATTTTTTGTCGCACGAGATCAGGCTTAATGACATTAAAATAAGGATTATAGAAAGATTTTTCATGGATTGGAAAATTTCTTATGTAAAGTTAGCGATTTAGGTCGGAGGTATATAGACTGAAGGCTTTTAGGTTGAAGGAAGAAAATACAGTTACAAACTTATATTCTTCAGCCCAATTGTCCAGGCAACCTTAATTATCTGAAGGGAAAGATGGAATCGATTTCTTTTCCGATGTAAGCTTGCCTATTTTATCAAACAATATGTTGAAACAATTTACCGGCTTGATAAAATCCTTATTGCTTTTTAGCTTACCGTCGTAATAATCGAGAAAGAGATCTGCAGGGCTCCATATTGTTTCAGCTATGCCTGCAACATTGTTTGCAATAGCCGGGTTTGAATTCTGTCTGAGAAGTAATATAAGATCAAGTTGTTGAAGTGCAATATCTGCTTTGTTCCAAGCACATGTAACAACTTTAAAACCTTTCATAGCAAAATATGCTGCGGTAGGTTCTGCCCTGTCATAATGCCAGTCGCAAATTACCACATCTTTAGGTATCATATCGATGGCGCCTGATGTATTATTCATACTGGCTTCCCACATACCCAGTCCTGTTGCATTGCCATCAAGAAGGCGATCGCCCCAAATCCACAATTTATGTCCATTCTTTGCCAAATGATCGTGAATTCTAATGACTTCGTCTGCAAACAATCGGGCTTTATCCTTTCCTTTACAACGGGGACATTTATTCTCACCTATATAAAAAACTTCGTCCATACCCGCATGAAATGCATCAGCTTCAAAAACCTGCATCAACTCATCGATTAGGGCAAAAACGACTTTATGCAATTCGGGGTGAAGCGGACAATAACTTCTGCAATACAATCCATCGGCATTTGGCCAGGCATAATTTACAGGCATTTTTACCCAGGGTGTTTCGTCGAATTGAGGATATACCTTAAGTAAATTGTAAGTCTCAGAAGCCCAGGATTGATGGCCGAGTAAGTTAATTTGCGGTATTATCCGGATTTTCGATTTGCGGGCAGCACTCACGATTCGTTTTACCTGGTCGGCTGAAAGTGCATCGCTGTCGCAGAGATTTGGATATGATTTATACTGATAATTAAAATCGATCCTTAGAATTAATGTATTGACGGATTTTTTTACAAGGTCGTTCTCAATAAATTTTATAAAATCATTCAGCCCTTCCGGCTTGGGAGCAGCGATACTGAATCCTCTTACAGGCAGCAAAGAATCGATAGATATTTGGGCATTTCCGGTTTTCAAAAAGAAAAGTAACACTAAAAGAAAAAAGAATCCATTTTTCATGACAAGTATTTTTTGGAAATTTAATGAAAATTGGTGGTAATTTAAATGCAATTAGGAGACTTGTACTTTTCTATTTACCACTTCACAAATTCTCATATATCATTTCCAACTATAAGTTCTGCAGGCATTGAAATGCGCGCCAGAATTAACTTGTATTATTTCGCACCAAAATAACATATCTCCAGATAATTGTCAGAGCTTGGTGCGATAGAATCTGCGTATTATTTTCCAGGGGCGTTGCCCCTGTCTATCAATATTTCGCCCCGATGGGGCTCCAACTTTGAAAAAATATCTCCCTCAGCTAAGGCGTAGATTGTATCTACGCTTTTAATAAAAGTTAGCCTGCCTATTCGGCATATATGTCTTTCGACTAATAAAACCTCCCGGTTGTACGAATTTAATCCGTTTATATTCTCTGCCTGATATTACTAAAATGGGCAGGGAAAACATTTCCGCACCAGAAAGGTGTCTTCTTCAAATAATTCTATATATTATTCTTCACCCTCAGCATCCAGTGCCCTGTTCAATAAACTTTCAGGCATACTCTTTTTTGCTTTAACTCCCAAGGCTTTTAATTTTTCAACCCGTGAAACGAGATTCCCTCTCCCATCGGTGATTTTCTGCATGGTATCTTTGTAATGCTCCGAAGCTTCATCGATCTTTTTACCAAGTTTTATGAGATTTTCACTTAACCTGACAAAGTCGTCGTACAATGCCCCACCCTGCTGGGCGATTTCAAGGACATTGCGATTTTGGAATTCCTGTTTCCAGAGACTTTCAATCATTTTAAGCACAGCAACAAGATTTGTCGGACTGATCAGCAAAATTCTTTTCTCATAGGCATAAGACCAAAGTTGGGGTTCAATCTGGATTGCCAATAAATAGGCTGGTTCAATAGGCATAAACAATACTACAAAATCAAGGGTTTTAATTCCTTCGATATCCTGATAATTCTTTGAGGCCAATTCATTGATATGGCTTTTTACCGAAATGATGTGTGCTTTTAATGCAGATTCCATTTTCTCATCATTCTCAGCAACCACATAGTTTTCATAGGCTGTCAGAGATACTTTCGAATCGATAACAATACTACGATTCCCGGGATAGTGTACAATTACGTCGGGCTGAAAACGACGATTTCCGTCAACATTGAAGGATTCCTGTATTGTATATTCATACCCTTTTCGCAGACCGGTCTGTTCAAGGATACTTTCCAGAATAACTTCACCCCAGTTTCCTTGCGTTTTCGATTCGCCTTTTAATGCTTTAGTTAGAGAGTTTGCTTCCTTACTGATTTGTTGGTTAAGTTCTGCCAGTCGTTTCACTTCTTCCTTTAATGAAAATCGCTGCTGTGCTTCTTTATCATAAGTTTCCTCAACTTTCTTCTCAAACTCCTTTATCCGTTCGCTAAGTGGCTTTAAAATCAGGTCAATATTTGTTTTATTTGTTTCAGTGAACTTTTTTGACTTTTCTTCCAGTATTTCGTTTGCCAGGTTGCGAAATTCAGAATTAAATTTCTCCCGGATCTCGGTTAATTCCTGTTTCTGTTCAAGTAAACGGCTGGTCAGATTTTTAAACTCCATATCTTTTGCACTGTACTGAGCGTTCAGAACATAAAGTGCCTCTTCTTTTTTTTCAAGTTCAGCTTTTACTTCTGCAAGCTGCTGTTGCAGCATAGTATCCTTTTCCTGCATTGCTTTATACAAACCTTCATTTTTAAAGCGAAAGACAAGCCATGCAGCAATAATTCCTATAAACAGACCGATAAAAAAAAATACTATTTCCATACGAACCTATATTTTCCAAAAATGAGAACAATCTCGTAGGGTAAATATAAAAAATACCGACTAGTCATTGTCTGAATTCAAAAAATTAATTGCATCCCATCCAATGCATTTCTCGCTTTTGCTAATTATATAAATCAGGAATCAAAAAAAAGACCTGCACTTCAGGCAGGTCTTTTTTAGATTGGGCGCATATATTTTATTCCGGAGATATCGCTTCCACCGGACATACATCGGCACATGCCCCGCAATCGGTGCATAATGATGCATCGATTTTGTAAATATCACCCTCGGAAATAGCTTCCACCGGACATTCTCCAATACATGAACCGCATGCTGTACACTCGTTACTTATTTTGTAAGCCATAATAACAATTTTTTAATGAATTGTTGCAAAATTATTCAAAAATAGAATATATGAAAGATTTATTTTAGTTAAAATCGTTTTAGAGAAAGTAATATTTTTGAGTATGGCTTCAGTTAATGAAAAGTTGTTTTATATAAAACATATAACGACTCTGCAGGTTACCAGAATTCAGTATTATTCAAACAATAGTGAATGATAAACATCTTTTTCGATCGTGGCATTTCAATCCTGATTAGAAATCAGTACACAATGAAAAATAGAAGACCCACGGTAGGATCTGCATATTTTCAATACCCCATGCCCAATCAAGGCGAACAAAATAGCCCAGAAGCTGCGACCGTACACCAAATCCATAACCAGCTACAACAGGACCTCTATTTGCATCGATGGTAACATGTATATTACCTTGGTTAAGAATATCATTGTCATATGCATTTTTACCAGACCAGGGGTTTGAACCGGTCCAGGCGGAACCAATGTCAAAAAACCCAATTACCTGTAAGTTTTCGAAAAAAGCACTGCTCAGTGGATAATTAGCAAAATAGCTTACAAAAGGGAATCTGATCTCGGAATTTATGAGAGCAAAACTATTCCCATTTCGAATATTTTGAGAAAAACCCCTCATGTTTGTTGCTACTGCCTGAAAAGCATAGTTTTGTGATGGGTCGATACGAATCTCATTAAGAGGTATAAACGTAGGGGTCTTGGCTTCGTTAAAGTTCGTCCAGTTATCTACGCCACCCAGATAATAAATTAACCGGCTGCTTCCAAGAGATGTACTGGTTGCAAAACGATTTGCCCATATAAGATTTCGATGAATTGGAAAATAATATCTGAAATCCGCACCGAGGACTATTAAATTGTCATACTTTTTATTGGTTTGCTGATAAAATTCGCAGAAAATTTTAAACCGTGCGCCAGCGGGGATATTAAGGCCTAACGAACGTGTATTGTCAAAAATATATTCGGTTTTAAAACGCGCCCAAAATTTATTAATATCCGGCTGATTAAGCACTGATGGTAAGTTATTTACATTTGCATCCGTCATATATACAGTTTTGTCACTTCTCAAACCAATTGTATTAACCCATGAAGATACCTGGGTGAAAGGAAATCTGTAAACAGCTGAAAATTCATTCATTATTGATTTTACCAAAGTAGTGCCCTCGGATCCGGTATAATTTTTAAAAGCCTGCCTGTGAAAAACAAATTGTTTGTCAAGTCGTTTTTTCAAATCCTCAAAACTAATTAGATATTCGCTGCTCTGAAAATCGAGAGGAATGCTCACTCCGCCTGTAATTTTATAATCTTCAAACAAATCGTTTGTACCAACCTTCGTTAATAAACTTGCTCCGGGATTAAAATAAACAGCACCACCAGTAAAAGCCTGATACGACTCACTTAAGAAACTAAAATCGATTTGATTTACTATATAATTTTTATAAAATGCTTTTTGGTAAATTCTGACTTTTCGTTCCTCTTTTTCAATTTTTTCAACTATACGGATATTGATATTTTTTTCTCGTAGTTTGCTATTAAATGAATTAATACGCTCAATCTCAAATATGTAGTTATTAATGTCAATCTCCTGAGGATCAAATTTTATAGTGTCCTCATTAAATACGAGAATGTTGTTTTTAACTGAATCAATTGGAATATCAGTTATCACAATGCTTTGAAGACTGTCTTTCAATGCCAGGCTTTTGGTTTGTTTTTTACGAAAATCAGTAAGCGGCAAATCTTCAGACAATGGGACAGAATCATTAAACGGACGATTATACATATAATAACGGCCGTTTCTAAATACAATTTCTGCACTTGTATGTGTTCTCTGGTTATAATCCTGCTCAATGATATTGCGGGGATAATTCGTCAAAGGCCTGGTTATAGCAAAATATCGGTAATGAATTGCGGTATCGACAAAGTTAATTGTGCTGTCAAATTTAGAATAGTAGCGGTTAATAATACCGTTCCGATCATTGAGGGAAACAAATTTATTGGTACTAACTTCCAGAGGTTGTGTTTTATTTACGTATTTATCATCTGACAATCGCATCAATAAATCGGATTTCGTCCCATAATCATAAATAAAAAGGTCGGTGGAAGATGCCCTTTGATTGTTCATTTTAGCGACGCTCAGTGAATCGGAAATGCGATCGGAACTAAAAATTATCTGATTGGAATTATGTATAAAACGCGGATTAAAATCATCGGCAATATCATTTGTTACCTGAAAATTTGTGCCCGCCGCCAGATTGTGGACATATATGTCGGTCTGGCCATTTTTAACAGCCGACATTACCAACATTGATCCATCATCGGAGAATGAGTAATCAAGAACTTTTTCAAAATAAAGTAAATTTCTGACATCCAAATCTTTCTGTCCGAAAGTATAATAATAGAGTTTAAGGCCACCCTTTTCCTCAGTAATCATCGTCAGGATCCGACCAGATGGATGCCACGCAATTACAGGAAAAGAGTAATCTGTAATTTGCTCAAGTTTATGCTCCCGCTTTAATATTCTGGTATGTTTGCCTGTTTCAAGATTATGAATCCATACTTTATATTGTCCCATCTGATTTGTAACATAGGCAATATATTTACCATTCGGATTTATTTTAATTTGCTGGTAAACCTGTTTTCGGTTTGGTCGCTTTTTAATAAGACCTTCATCAGAAATTTTCTTAGAGTTTGCAGAATCAAGATAAAGTTTGGTATAGTATTCATAATAATCGTGCGCCAAACTTTTGATGGGAACCCCAGTAACATATAAAAAGCCAAGTTTAGCGCTTTTATTGATCTTTGTAAGATAGATAATGCTAGGTATAACCGATTTACCATAAGTATCCGCAACATATCTCCAAAATGATTGTCCGGCATATTTTGCATCTTCACCAATCAACCGATTGAACTTCTTATATTTTTGGCTTAGAATTCCTTCTTTTACGCGGTTTTCGGTTTGAAAACTCCACCCTTCTGAGATATAGGCTACCAATCCCTGAATATACCACGCCGGTAAATTAATGAGTGTTGAATTTGTAATGTTTGTTCTGAAATTTGATCCGTAAATCATTTCAGTAACCAATACTTCTGTGATTGCCGCCGTAATTTGTTCTTCAAATTTTCGGTAATCGCCATCGAAGAATAAAAAAACTTTATTCTTATCAATTTTAGTTACGCCGCCAATATTATTATCAGATTTACCAGTAACCAGTCCAATATTACTTTGTCTGAAATCCGACAATTTATTGTAAACAATAAATATGATGCGTTCATCGAGATGGTAATCAAACATACTTTCAATACGGGGAAGTTCTTTTTGAACATACGATATCGTAAAGTCAGCAATGGTCCTTCCATCTTCATTAAAATAAGTATCGAAATTATCTGAACGGATAAAAGACCAATAAAATCGGTTATACTGTACCCGATTTTTCCCGAAAGTCATTTGGTGACCATTGTAAAATTGGCCATAGATTTGCGAAGACCAGAGTAAGGACAAAATAAAATAAAATATGAAATATTTTAACCTATGGTTCATGGAAACCTGTCATAGTTTTCGGTACAAGCTATAAAAATAGTTTAATTAGCTGTAATAATAAATGCGGCTTATAAAATTATAGGAGAAGATGAATATAAAACCGGATTCTAACTTTCCTTTTTTGCCAAAGTCATTTAAGAAATGACGAAATATTTCCAATATTTAATCGTAAATTAATAACTTGATCAGTATATTATACGTTTCACAAAAAAAGACATTTTAAATGAGAAAATTAATTTGGATAGTGTATATTTTCTTTTCAATGGTAAATATTCTTGCCCAGCAGAACAATTTTACATCAATTCAATTTACAAGTACCGAGTATAATTATAATGAGATAAAGGAAGATGGAGGACTGGTAAATTGTTCGTTTGAATTTCTTAATTCCGGCAGTTCTTTGTTATTTATAAAAGAAATCAGCACATCCTGCGGCTGCACATCACCCTCATGGAGTAAGCAGCCAATTACTTCCGGTAAGAAAGGTTTCGTGAAAATTCAATTTGATCCTAAAGAACATTATGGCTCCTTTAAAGAAACTGTAATTGTTCAAAGTAATGCCAAAGACTCGTTAATAACGCTTACTATTAAGGGCATTGTAGTTCCGGGTAATAAAAGAGATACTTTAACGATTAAAGTCGGAGATTTATCTGTAAAAGCAACACATATAAACTTTGGTTATATATACAAAGGCAAAACAGAGAGTAAAAAACTGGAAATTGCAAATTATACTAAAAAGCCGATGCATATTGAGCTCACCAATTTACCTCCTTATGTTGATGCATTAATTTATCCATCAACTATTAAACCGGGAGGCTATGGTGGAATCGTAATCTATTATTATCCGGATAAAACGGATAATTGGGATTATGTTATCGACCGCCTCGGTGTTTTAATAAATGGTAAAAAAGACAGCAGGGCAAAACTGGCAATAACAGCAACTATACGAGAAGATTTTAGTAAAATGACACCAGAATTATTGGCTATGGCACCTTCAGCTGTTTTTCAATCCGATACTCAATATTTAGGTATGATCTCAAATAAAAAAGATCTTACCTGCAAATTTCTTTTGTATAATCGTGGCAATTCCGATCTGATAATTCATGCTGTCAAACCATCTTGCGGCTGTGCAGTTATTAAAAATGAAAAAGACACAATAGTCCCAGGTGATTCCACATATCTCGAGACTACTCTTAACACAAAAGGATTGAAGGGGGATTTTAACAGATCAATTACCGTGATAACAAACGATCCGAAGGAATATAAACAAATCCTCTGGCTGGTTGGAAACGTAAAAAAATAATTCCTGTTCTCTCTATATATTTATCTTTAAACAGGACCAAATCCACTTGAAAGCCAGTCGCACTTTATACATAACGGTTAAAGGGAAAAAGCTCCAATTTTTATTTCGGCTTTTATTTATATTTTTGATATGAGAATTGAATTATGGATAAGGATAAAATATATAAAAGTGCCCTTTCAGTTTCAGAAGGTGTTGGTCAGCCACCTTCAGTTAACCCTAATCTTCGCAAAGTAAAGAGGATAAACCTGAGTAGCAAGGAATTTGTAAAAGGGATACTGGATGGAGACAGAGTCATTCTTAGTCGCGCTATTACTCTGATAGAAAGTAACTTACCTGAGCATACATTGCAAGCTCAACAAATTATTGAAAAATGCTTGCCTTACACCGGAAAATCAATACGAATTGGAATTACAGGAGTACCCGGAGTTGGTAAAAGTTCATTTATTGAATCCGTAGGCAATTATCTAACTGAACACGGGCACAAATTATGCGTGCTGGCGATAGATCCAAGTAGTGAAAAATCGAAAGGTAGCATCCTGGGAGACAAAACGCGAATGGAAACACTTGCAGTGAATCCTGATGCATTTATTCGTCCTTCTCCCGCTGCGGGATCGTTGGGGGGTGTTGCACGAAAGACAAGAGAGTCGATATTACTTTGTGAAGCAGCGGGTTTTGATGTGATTTTTGTTGAGACAGTCGGAGTAGGACAATCAGAACTTGCTGTCCATTCAATGGTAGATTTTTTTCTTTTGTTGATGTTGGCTGGTGCTGGCGATGAACTTCAGGGTATCAAACGAGGAATAATGGAGATGGCTGATCTGATAGCTATTACTAAGTCAGATGGAGAAAATATATCGAAAGCAAATCAGGCCTGTGGTGAATTTCGTTCAGCATTGCATCTTTTCCCTCTAAGCGAATCTAAATGGATTCCTAAGGTTCTTGCTTGTTCTGCACGCAATAAAACAGGAATTCAGGAAATATGGGATAATATTATTGAATACCGCAATTATACTGCTGCAAACGGATTTTATATTCAAAATCGGAGACAGCAAGCCCGATACTGGATGATTGAAACAATAAATGAGCAATTAAAGGCGAATTTTTACAACAATGAATTGGTACAAGAGAAAATAAGGGAATTGGAAAACAAAGTTCTGAATGACAAATTAAATCCTTTTATTGCTGCACAGAAAATCATTGAATTTTACTATAAACCAGGGAAACAGTGAATAGTGAACAGTGAACAGTGAACAGTGAACAGTCAACAGTGAACAGTGAACAGTCAACAGTGAACAGTGAACAGTCAACAGTGAACAGTGAACAGTGAACAGTCAACAGTGAACAGTGAACAGTCAACTGTGAACAGTGAACAGTGAACAGTGAACAGTGAACAGTCAACAGTGAACAGTGAACAGTGAATAGTGAACAGTGAATAGTGAACAGTGAATAGTGAACAGTGAATAGTGAACAGTTAGGTGTAATTTATTAATTATCTGATTATGCTTCATAAGAGTATAGCTTACGAAAAAGCCTATAAGTTTTCGGTTAGGATAGTAAAAACATATCAATCCATTAAAACTAATAAAATGGAATATGTACTTTCAAAACAATTGCTTCGATGTGGCACGTCAATTGCTGCAAATATTGCAGAAGCAAATGGAGCTATTTCAAAACCTGAGTTTTCTAATAAAATATCAATTGCATACAAAGAAAGTCTGGAAACAATATATTGGTTGAATTTGTTAATTGATACAGAATATATTGATCTTCATGATTTTGAAAGTCTTCTTTTGGATGTGGATGAAATAGCTAAAATATTATTCTCCATTCTGAAAACAACTCGAATTAATAAACAATAAAGACTGTATAATTTATAAAGTTCAATATATTAACTATTATTTGATAACTGTTGACTGTTCACTGTTGACCACTAACTGATAACGCTCCAATCAAAACGGCTGCTTTTCATTTCGTTAATCATTTTAGCAAGAAGTTTATTTTTAGGCTTTATAAGTTCGGGGTCGTCTTCAAGGATTTTCTCACTGATATTGCGTGCATATTGAACTATCTGTCCATCGCGTGCCAGGTTAGCAATTTTAAGATCAAATGGTATTCCGCTTTGCTGTGTACCTTCAATATCACCAGGTCCCCTTAATTTTAAGTCTACTTCTGCAATTTCAAAACCATCCATGGTATTAACCATGGTTTCGATTCTTTTTTTTGCTTCGGCAGATAATTTATAACTTGTTATTAGAATACAATAACCCTGGTCGGATCCCCTACCAACTCTTCCCCGTAATTGGTGCATCTGGGTTAATCCAAAACGTTCGGCGCTTTCAATTACCATGACAGATGCATTGGGTACGTCCACACCAACTTCGATTACAGTAGTAGCCACCATTATGTGTGCTTTGCCTTCTTTAAATAACTTCATTCCATATTCTTTGTCCTCACTTTTCATGCGACCGTGCACACAAACAACTGTATAATCGGGCGGTTTAAAGAATTCCATGACACCGGCGTAACCCTCTTCAAGTGCAATATAATCGAGTTTTTCCGATTCCTCAATCAAAGGATATACGATATAAACCTGCTGACCACGGTCAATTTGGTTTCGGATGAATCCATACATTGTCAGCCGTTTCGTATCAAAATAATGATACGTTTTAAGAGGTTTTCGTCCTGGCGGCATTTCATCGATCACCGAAACATCCAGGTCGCCGTATAAAGTCATAGCCAGCGTACGTGGTATGGGTGTGGCTGTCATAACCAGGACATGCGGCGGCTGCTTGTTTTTTTTCCACATTTTAGCCCTTTGTGCCACACCAAATCGATGTTGTTCGTCAATGATAACTAAACCCAGGTTTTCAAATTGCACAGGGTCTTCAAGAAGTGCGTGAGTTCCAATGATGAGATGCAATCCGCCTGATTGCAATCCGCTATGTATTATTTCCCGCTCTTTCTTTTTAGTTGAACCTGTCAGCAGCATTATTTGAATATCCATGCCATTCAGCATTTTTGAAATTGTATTAAAATGCTGTGCTGCCAGAATCTCAGTGGGCGCCATAAGACAGGCCTGATAACCATTATCCAGCGCGAGGAGTATAGTCATTAAAGCCACAAGTGTTTTACCGCTTCCGACATCACCCTGTAATAATCGGTTCATTTGTTTACCTGAACCCAGGTCCGCCCGTATTTCACGAATTACACGTTTTTGGGCACCAGTCAATGCAAACGGAAGGTATTTTTTGTAAAAATTATTGAAATGGTCTCCCACCTTTTCAAAAATAAATCCTTTGAAATGATTTGAATGGCCATATTTCAATTTCAATATTTTTAATTGAATTGCAAATAGTTCTTCAAATTTCAATCTGTGCTCAGCCTGCTTGATATCTTCTCCATTTGAAGGAAGATGAATTTTGTGCAATGCCTGTTGCAGGGGTAAAAGCTTTAATTGTTCTACCATGTATGCAGGTAGGCTATCAGAAATAGATAAACCCGGCATTTGAAAGATTGAGGCAATTAATTTTCGGATCGTCTTTGAGCTGATATAGCTGGAACGTAGCTTCTCGGTCAAGCTATACTGTGGATAAAACGCAGGACCAATATTTGATTCATACAACGCAGATAGTTCGATCTCCGGGTGTGTAAGACATACTTTTTTATTATATATGGATGGTTTGCCAAAAACCACATATTCCACTCCCAGAGCGTATGTTTTTTCGGCCCATTTAGTACCCTGAAACCAAATTAATTCAATATTACCACTTTGATCTGAAAATGTAGCTACCAGTCTTTGCTTATATCTCGATCCCTCGGTATGAAAAGAAGTAATTCTACCCCGAATCTGGATAAAAGCCTGAGTGGAATTGATTTCATTTATCCTGTATATTTTTGTCCGGTCGATATATCTATAAGGATAATATTGGAGAAGGTCTCCGATTGTCCTTATTCCAAGTTCTTTGGCTAAGTCATCGGCACGTGCTGGTCCTACACCTTTTAGAAATTTTATATCGGTTTTTAAAAAATCGTCCATAATTGCTAAAGATCGCAATAACCTCCCAAAAATAAAACTCTATTTTTGTACAACGATTTCAATTCCATAAATGAATGCCTGTTATTAACCCGTTTAATAATTTAATCTTTGCCTGGCATTATGCTGGCTATTTGTTAAAAGCCAGGCATAAGAAAGGTCAAGGTATACACTCCCCGTTCACCTATAATCTGGTCACAAAAGTAATTTTTGACAATCAACATTATGAAGAATATGATTTGTTTCGCAAAATCAAAAATGAATTTAAGCGCTCACAAAAAATAATTATAATGGATGAAACTGGCGCCAGATCAGCCTGTTTTAAGAAAAAAAGAAGTATTGCCAAAATGTCAAAATATTCATCTGTAAACTCAAAGTTTGGCAAGCTTCTGTTTAGACTGGTATGTTATTTCAAGCCCGAAATTATCGTCGAATTGGGAACTTCCCTTGGTATAAGTTCTGTATGTATGTCTGTTGGAAATTCTCAATCCAGCCTTTACACCATTGAAGCCAATGAAGAATTGTGCAGTATTGCCAATAGATTATTTGAAAAATATAAAATCGAGAATGTAAAAGTCATACAAGGTTGTTTTGATGAAATACTGGATAAGGAAATAGAAAAGCTTTCGCGTCCTGAATTTGTCTTTATTGATGGGAATCATACTTATGAAAACACGATCCGGTATTTCGAATATTTTAGTAAACGCATGGAAGATGGAATAATCGTATTTGACGACATAAACTGGTCGAAGGGGATGCGAAAAGCCTGGAGAAAAATTATTGGCGATCCCGGAGCAGACATTACAATTGATTTATTTTTCATGGGAATTGTGCTCAAACGCAAATCTGTAACACCGGGTCATTATTGTGTAAGGTTTTGATGTTAAAGAAGTAGTTAGAAGTTAGTAGTTACAATCTTCGGTCTTCGGTCTTCTCTTATTCATATAATTAAAGTATCCTGAAAATAATTTTCCTAAATCATTGTTCATTTTTGTATATTACTAAACTTAAACTTTTTTTGCAGAAATTGGTTTTTATGCTAACACTGAAATACGATGAAAATTTATACAAAGACCGGCGATAAGGGCACAACAGAATTAATAGGTGGTAAACGAGTTCCAAAGGATCATTTAAGAATAGAAGCTTATGGAACAGTAGATGAATTAATAGCTTATATTGGTTTGGTACGCGATCACATTTCAAGCAAGCAGATACAAAATGACCTGATTAAAATCCAGGATGATCTAATGATCTGTGCTGCAATTCTTGCGACAGACTGTGATGATTGCGAGATTAAAATTCCGAAACTTTATGACGAATCCATCGTATGGTTAGAGAAAGAAATGGATCAAATGGATATAAATCTTCCGCTTTTAAAGAATTTTATTCTTCCGGGAGGTCATCCTTCAGTATCATTTTGCAATGCAGCCCGTACAGTATGTAGGCGAGCAGAGAGAATTGTTATCAGTTTATCAGGTTCTTACAGCGTTCCGGAAATAACAATTCGATATTTAAATCGGCTATCTGATTATTTGTTCGTATTGTCAAGACAATTAAGTACTGATAATCAGGTTGTTGAAATTCGTTGGCTACCACGGTTGGAATAGTAATTTAAATTTTTATATTTGCAGCATTTTTAGAGTAGTATTTTAATTGCATTGTTATGTATTGGACTCTTGAGTTAGCAACAAATTTAGAAGATGCACCCTGGCCAGCCAGTAAGGATGAACTGATAGATTTTGCTATTCGTTCCGGTTCACCCCTTGAAGTAATAGAAAACTTGCAGGAAATCGAAGACGAGGGTGAAATCTACGAAAGTATAGAAGATATCTGGCCAGATTACCCCAGTAAAGACGATTTCTTTTTCAATGAGGATGAATATTAAGAAAGGTAATTCGACTGTCAATTGTAAAGATTATACAGCTTGAAGTTTGTGAAAATAAATGAATTGGCGTTTAGCTGTAAATAAATTCTGATCTCTTGGTCTTGTCGTATAAATTATACAGGACTATCATTTTCTGATAAACAGATTTTTTGAGACACATTTTAAATTGAACCCAAAAGGTGAGATTTGGGTTGAGATAGGATTTTCGATTTTACTTTCTGAATATATCATCTTTGTTGACAGGCCTTAAATCTCCATACCATTTGAACCCTTTTAGAATAAGTTCGTTGACTGGGGCCATTGTCAATGGATATAAAGTTGCATCCGGTTTTTTCAGAAACATTATAGAGTTCACTTTCCCATTTACAATATAAATAATTAAATCAGAGCATTCAGCCTTATTGGCTCCTATCAATTCATTTTTGTCTTTAGGATAATAGACAGTCTGACCGTTGCCATTGACATCAATTCTATATATTTCATTGTGCCTGAAATGACAGGTCATATTTTTGCCTTTAATCTGGTCAAATTTTAGTGTGTCCTTGTATCCACCCATAAATGATGAACCGATGAGATGCATGGTCTTGGCTTCCTGGTTCTCAATTAAAATTTCGATATAATCTGCCGTCAGTTGATTTTCCCCCGACCAAAGCACCGGGAATTTGTAAAATCTGAGTATTGAATCTGAAAAAGAATATGTAAGTGAATCACATTTGCCTTGCAGATTGCTTTTATATATGCGCACGCCATGAAAGGCCTTAATAATTTTTTTGCCTGCTGTATCTAATGAAGTTAGTAATGTATCCGCATGCAGGTAAAGAGAATCTCCTTCACTATATTGTATAAATTCGGCTCTTTCTGTAATCCGGGCAAATCCGTTGTTCTCGTAATAAACTGCACGGTTTCCTTTTAAAATTATTTTTTTGACGCTGTCAATTATTTCAACATTATTGATACCTCTACCATAACCTGTGAATTTTTCATAGTAGAGACTATCGCCTTTAACGGTTTGCTTTTTGTTTTTTACAATCGCATGGCGGTTCAACTGAGATTTATCCGATTCCGTGTTATACCATCCTCTTTCACAATAAATATAGTTGCTATCACCGACAATTTGAGTTGGTCCAAAAAAATAGGCTATTTTCCTTTTGGTGTTATATTTTAATGTATCCGATGTAATACGATATTTTGGATTTATGACAATCACGCTATCACGAAAATCGAAGAGGTCTTTTTTTGTGTAATAATATCCTTTTTTACTTTCAAGATGATTTTCATCGCTGACAATATCAGCATGATGGGTATAGTATCCAATACCATTTAGAATATCATATTCAATTGAATCGGTGGTTAATATGGCTTGCTTTTTTAATAATCTGACATGCTGTTTTACTTTTGCCAGATGAGTATTTCCATTATAATTCAGAAAGTCACCATAGAGATGAACTGTATCACCCTGGTTAATATATATATGGCCAAAAGCATCGAGTGAATTTTTTGAAGAATAGAAATAAGCACTGTCACAATACATTTTTGCCCCACCATGTGTAAAAATAACATCTCCAATAAGTCGTTTGGCATCCCGCCCTATCGCGGCATTATATCCTGTGGTATCAGCAGTGAATTGAACCTGACTTGATTTTTGTGAATAGCACTTCATAACAGACGAAAGGAGAATGATAATCGTTAGACTAACTTTTCCTTTCCAATACATCAGGAAATTGCAGAAAGGCATTAAACCCTTTAATTCTTTAACCATCCTTTTAACCGGAAGCTACAATCTTTATATGGTTCGTTTATTTTAATATATGTAACTTTAATTTTATCCAGAAACCAATCATCCAGGATTTCTTTATTCTTCTTCTCCAATGCCAACTGTTTGAATATTCCAAAATCCATTTTCAGATTTGCTTTGTGTGCGTCAGTTTTAGACTTCAGACGAATAGCCCGAATAACAGTTTTCCCTTTATTATCAATGCTTTCATAAGGTTCAGAAAATTCTCCTACCTTAAGATTGCGGACAATGTTGAATTCCTTTGGATCAAGTTGATCTAATTTAAATTTAGTATTTCCGGTTGAAGGATTAATAAGTAGTCCTCCGTCTATCCTGGTATCTTCATCCTGTGAGTAACGCATTGCAGCTTTATCGAAAGCCAGACTATCAACACGTATATAATGTAAAATACTATCTAGTTTAGTTTTGGCCTTCTCTTTTTCATCCAGAGCAATTTTAGGCTTCATAAGAAGCCGCCTTGTATGGACACGGGTTTCAGTGCGTTCAATAAGCTGAATAATATCATACCCATATGGGGATTCAACGATTTTTGAGACTTGTCCCTCTTTTAATGCAAATGCAGCCTTTGCATATGCCGGATCAACTTCTGCTTTTGCAGTCCAACCCATATCCCCGCCCCTGGCAGAAGTTTTTGGGTCTTCAGAATACATAACTGCCATTTTCAGAAAACTTTCCCCTTTAAGTATCCGTTCTCTTATTTCCAAAAGCTTATTCTTAACATCAAAGATGCTCTGATCATTTGAAGTTGGATATATAACTATCTGATTGATTTCAACTTCCGATTCAACAAATGGAATACTATCTGAGGGTATGCTATTGTATAAACTTTTTACTTCAGAAGGTGTAGTGGTTACCCCTGATACTATATCACCCTTCATTTTCTGCATTAACAATTGGTCGCGCAGGTCATTTCGCATATCTTTTCTTATTTCCAGAATTGTTTTCCCAAAATATTCTTCCAGCTTTTCTTCAGAACCAAACTGATCCTGATTAATGAAGTAATTGATCCTCTGATCCAATTCTGCATCGACTTCACTTTCATCAACAACCACACTATCAATTTCGGCTTGATTAACTATCAATTTCTGACAGAGGAGGTCTTCGAAAATCTGGCACTTTGAAGGAAGTGGTTTAACTTCATTTGCTTTCAGCTGCAAATACTGATCCTCAACTTCAGAATAAAGTACCGGCATCTTTCCGACTATACCTATAATTTCATCAGCCATCATTCTTTGGGCGATAATACCGGTAGGAATTATCAAAAAAAAGCAGGTAAGTTTAAATATTTTCACTCGAATACTATTTTAAATAAGTACTATTTATTGTCATTTTCTTTATTGATGGAAATGTAAATCTGAATCTGAATAAATTAACATGGGTATTAATATCTCATCGTTCTTATTCAATAAAGATTGATTCCTAATGTCTAATCCAATGAATGCAATTATTGATAAAGTTTAAAATATCCATGATTAAATGCATCGTTGTATATATCCGATTCAAGTACATGTATCAGTTGAATTTTCTTTTTATTCAATAATATACTCTTAATATCTTCTTTGATTAACACCAATGGAGTAACTTCTCCGGCAAGCTTATAATCACTGATTTTTATCAGATAACAAAAGGCTGAATCCTGTGCCTCGAAGTATTTCCTGGATTGAAGGATATTTTCAGGACGCATGTACGTCTCAGGCATGTAATTGAAAATCTTGTTGAAATATATCCAATTATCGTCAAAATACTCATATTTAGATGCACTACTGTAACAGTATCTCTCTAATTCCTTGATATCGTCAGTATTATCAGATCTATAGATCTTTTTAATTTTGGCAATATTTGGTGCATTCTTCGCAACCTGTATATAAATTCCCTTAATAAGAGGACTGTTTAAAATGAAATTGGATGAGTGGTTTGTATAATATTCCTCTATCTCTTTTTCACTAATAAATGTATCCAGTTTTTGTTTAATAAAATTTTGTTCGTACTTGAATATCAGCAGTGAAGAGCGATAATCATCAATTTGTTGCTCCACGTTTTTTTCATCTTGTGAAAGATATTGTTCAGCCTGGTGCATGATGAGTTCTTTGCGCACCCATTTGTCAATATGATCTTTAACAATATTTGCGCTATCGACACTTGACAAGCCTTTGGGTACGATGTTTTCAATTTCGGAACTGGTTAAATTTTTGTCGTATACACGCGCAATAACAACATTCATTTTGTCGTTGTTTTTGCTTTTACAAGCAACAATAACCACCAATAGGGAAATAAATAAAATTCGGCTCATTATAAAAGATTCGTTATATTTTTTTAGGCTGACTTTCTTCTTGCTTTATATTTTCTAAAACGTTGTTATCAATTTTTATGACATATCTGCTTCTAAGCTCCTGAATCCATAATTTTTCAAGATATGATTGGTAATCGGCTGTATATAAACCGCGTGCTTCTTCAAATTTCTTAGTTTGTACAGGCAGTATCTTTTCTACGTAATAAAGAGTAAATTGATGTTTATTCTTTGAAACTTTATAAGCACCTGCATTCCAGACCATTGAATCGCCTACTGCACTTTCACCTTTTTCAAATTTCAGATCATTAATAGTTAAACACGGGATTGAATCTTTCGGACACAGTGATGCAGATAATTGTTTGGCAGATCCTCCACTTTTAGCTCTTTTTTTAGCCAGTTTTAAAAGGGCTGTAATTCGACTGCTGTCAGAGTATGTATATTTTGCTATTTGAATCCGTGTTTTCCATTGATACTTTACAGTCGTTTGGTTGTAGAAATTTCTTAACCCTACAGAATCTTCAACTGCTTTCTTCCAGACTTTATCTTCTGTAAGGTTGAATAGGAGAATTCCATCGTGGTATTCATCCAATAGATTTTTAAGATCAGGATTCTTTAAAGGAAGTTGCTCTTTCTCATAACTGATAAGGTTATTATTGATGTATTCATTGGTCCAGCTTTCTCTCGTATTAGAAAGCTTAGCTCCCCGATTCTGGAAGATTTTTTCTGAAAGAAATTTCGCAAGGTCAAATTGAGCGAATTGCTTACTCCCGATTGAAAATACCGGATCAATCATGTTTTGAGCTGATTTATAATTCCAGCTTCCGGTTTTAAGACTATTTGTATCAATTGAAGAATATAGGGCTGTAATATTATTGTTATAAATCTTAAAGCCGTATTCATTTTTTATTTGATCGATAAAGTTTTTTCTTGCAATGGTGGTAATGTAATCATTATTCTTTATCTTTTTTTCTAAATCACCTTTAACATCACTAAACGGACGTATTGGTTTGTGTTGACCAACCAACACAATATGATACCCATATATTGTCTCAAATGGTTTTGAATATTTTCCCGAATCGATTAAAAAACAAGTATCGAGAAAATTGTCAGGAACTATTCCAGCTGCAGCCCATCCAAGTTGACCACCTTTAGCGATAGAACCTTTATGATCGGAATATTTCCTTACAACAGTTTCCCATTTTTCTCCGCTCTGCAATTCCTGGTATGCTTTATTGATCTTTTCCCTGGCAGCCAGTTTTTCGCTATCTGAAGCCTTAGGCATAATAGAAACCATAACATGACTTACAAATACTGCACCGCGGTTTTGTCTGATACCATCTAACCTGATAATATGATATCCATATTCGGATCTTACCGGCATAGATATCTGTCCTACAGACATTTGATAACATGCACTTTCAAATGGATAGACCATTTGAAAAACTGTGAACCATCCAAGATTGCCACCATTCTGCTTTGCTGACGGATCATTAGAAACAGCTTTTGCGACTTGGTCAAATGGTTCTCCGGCAAGTAATCGTTTTCTGACCAGTAAAGCGCTTTTAAATGCAGCCAGAGTGTCGGCCGGAATTGCATCTTTGTTAAGTTTGATGAGTATATGATCGGCATTTAATTCCTTTGTATACCGTTGATACGCTTCTTTTGTATAATAATCATAAATGGCATCGTTTTCCAAATAGGGTTTGGAAAGTTGGTCCTGATATCCACTCAGTTCCTTAATAAAAGAAGAGACTGTATCATAACCCAGCTTCTCAGCTTCAATAACTTTAAGTTTGTAATTGATAAATAAATCAAGATATTCAGCAACCGATTTTTGTTCACCCGTTTCGATATTGCTGTTTTTCTTATATATCCTAAGGAATTCATCCTGGGATACCTTAATCGAATCAATTGATAGCAGTATCGGCGATGCGGACTGGCTAAAAGAAAATTGAAATGTTATGATTGCGGCCAGAATTGAGATAGTTCTTTTCATAAGATGATTATTTATTTAATGAAACGTTTTTGGTGAATTTATATTATCTGCTATAATTTGGTGCTTCGCGTGTTATAGTAACGTCATGCGGATGACTTTCAATCATTCCCGAATTTGTGATCCTGACAAATCTTGCCTTACGAAGCTTTTCAATATTTTCCGCTCCACAATATCCCATACCAGCCCGAAGTCCTCCCATCAATTGATACACAACCTCTGTCAGGGTACCTTTATAGGGGACCTGCGCTACAATTCCTTCGGGAACAAGTTTATGAATGTCATCATCGGGATCCTGAAAATATCTTTCACCTGAACCAAGTTGCATGGCTTCTATCGATCCCATCCCCCGATATGATTTGTATTTTCTGCCATTGTATATTATTGTTTCACCTGGAGATTCTTCAACGCCTGCAAAGAGTGAACCTGCCATTATTGAATGAGCACCGGCAGCAATAGCTTTCACCAGATCTCCAGAATATCGGATACCACCATCAGCAATAATCGGTATATTTTTCCCTTTTAAGGCCCCTGCAACATCAAATATTGCAGAAAGCTGAGGAACTCCGACACCAGCAATGATTCGGGTAGTACATATTGAGCCCGGGCCCATACCAACTTTAACCCCATCAGCACCTGCATTTGCAAGATCAATTGCAGCCTCAGCGGTAGCTATATTGCCAACAACAACATCAATCGCCGGAAATTTCTTTTTTATTTCCTTTAATATGTTTATTACATTTATTGAATGGCCATGTGCCGTATCAATTACCAATGCATCCACTCCGGCATTTACCAAAGCAGTTGCGCGATCAACGGCATCCATATTCGTACCGATGGCAGCCGCGACCCTGAGTCTTCCTTTTTGATCCTTGCATGCATTCGGTCTGTCCTTCGCTTTTGTAATGTCTTTATATGTTATTAGTCCTATGAGTTTATGATGTTCATCGACAACTGGCAATTTTTCAATTTTATAATTTTGAAGGATACTTGCTGCTTTTTCAAGATTGGTTTCCTGGCTGGTAGTAATGATATTCTGGGAAGTCATAACCTCACTTATAGGCCTGCTCATATCGGGTTCAAACCGAAGGTCACGATTGGTGACTATTCCGATCAATGTATGTTCCTCATCAATAACCGGAATTCCACCAATTTTATACTCCTTCATCAGGTTAAGAGCGTCGCCGACAGTCCGTCCTTTCATAATTGTGATTGGATCGAATATCATACCGTTTTCAGCGCGCTTAACCGTTTTGACCTGTTTTGCCTGGTCTTCGACCGACATGTTCTTATGAATGACACCGATCCCTCCCTCCCTGGCAATCGCAATAGCCATGGTAGCTTCTGTTACGGTATCCATGGCCGCAGTGACAATTGGAGCATTGAGTATAATGTTCCTGCTAAATAAAGTTCGCAACTCCACATCTTTAGGTACAATTTCAGAATAAGCGGGTACCAGCAGTACGTCGTCAAAAGTCAGTCCTTCTGAAATGATTTTATCTGATAAAAACGACATATTAAATTTTATGTTTAAATTAAATGCTGCGAAATTACAAAAATTGAATGAATAAAAGATTACAAACATAAGTAAGGTCGAATATTTATAATTTTTTAGCGAATAACCACGATATTTGACTTCGTGAACAATGGAAAAATATCTTGAAATATTAAAGAAATATTGGGGGCATACTTCTTTCCGTCAGGCACAGGAAGCAATTATCAAATCCATTACAGCAGGACGCGATACTCTTGGATTGATGCCTACAAGCGGAGGTAAATCCATTACTTTTCAGATACCTGCTTTATCTAAAGAGGGTGTATGTCTAGTAATTTCACCTTTGATTGCCCTAATGACCGATCAGGTAGAAAAACTTAAATCACTTGGAATTAAAGCATTTGCTATTCATTCAGGACTATCATACTCGGAAATCATTATTGCACTTGATAATGCGGTATACGGCGCTTATAAAATCCTTTATATTTCTCCTGAAAGATTGACTACCGAAATATTTCTTGAAAAAGTCAAAGCAATGCCGGTTTCTTTCATTACGGTCGATGAAGCCCATTGTATTTCGCAATGGGGTTATGATTTCAGACCATCCTATTTACAAATTACCAAACTGCGGAATTTATTACCGGATATACCCGTTTTAGCCTTAACTGCTACAGCCACGCCTGACGTTATTGTTGATATTCAGGAAAAACTAGCATTTAAAGAAAAAAACGTAATTCAGACCGAATTTACACGTAAAAATCTAGTCTACTTTGTTCGATCAACAGATAGCAAAATAACCGATCTTGTAAAGGTTACCAAAAGTATGAAGGGTTCAGGAATTGTTTATCTGCGGAGTCGTAAAAAGACCCGTGAAATTGCTGAACAATTGCAAAAAGAGGGTATCAGCACAGATTATTATCACGCCGGATTATCATTTGAGAACCGAAACCAAAAACAGGAAAAGTGGAGCAAAGGCTCGACCAGGATTATGATTGCAACGAACGCTTTTGGAATGGGGATCGATAAGTCGGATGTACGCTTTGTTATTCATATCGATGTTCCAGATTCACCTGAAGCATACTTCCAGGAAGCAGG
>Ga0182027_10003624_pt1 | contig 24327 bp, 17 predicted proteins | sample 712E1DmetaG_FD_121300 | JGI IMG/M metagenome (GOLD analysis project Ga0182027, IMG submission 121300) | Permafrost microbial communities from Stordalen Mire, Sweden - 712E1D metaG (Illumina Assembly) | ecosystem: Environmental > Terrestrial > Soil > Wetlands > Permafrost | place: Sweden... | reverse complement strand
CGATATAGCAACAGCGTTAGGTGAAGCTAATGGAGTTGTCGCTCCGGCATTTGTCCAGTATGTGAATGCTGTTGCTAACGACCCTGCAGTAACTGCGGGTGCTGTTAGATCAACTGTTGCCGGCGAACAGACTGCTGCTGGAGTGTTAATAACAACACACTGCCCTGCCACTTTCCCTGCAAATAATGACAGAGTTAATATTAGAAATAAAGCTTGTCTTTTCATGTTCATAGATTTACTGGAGTTATTCCTGACTTTAATTAATGAGATTTTCTAAAACTTGAATTTTAGAAAAGTTATCATTGAATTAACATCGTAACTGTTCTTACCGACAGCAATAATATACTCATCAGCGCCTGAAGCGACATCATAAGCAACCTGCGTTCCCGTACTTCCTTTAATCATCTGGTGCCCTGCGACCAGATTACCCGTTGAATCCATTTCAAAAATTAACATTTTGCCGGCTGTGCCTTTCCCCGATTGACCAGCAAGAAGATATGAATCAGTTTTATATTTTGCCAGTGCATACACACAAGTTGAGCTGTCCGTGGTATTTGAAGGGTTAATAATTTTAATTTTACTCGTTGTGAAATATGGGGCAGCATAGATATCGTTTTTTAATTTCTTGACATATACTGACTGGTTATCTCCATATTTCCCGACAGTATAAGCCAGAAGATATCCGTCTGAAAGAACTTCCATATCACCGGCATATTCGTCTTCAGTTCCTCCTACAATTTTTGTCTGCGTAACATATCCTGAAGAGTTTATTTTTATCAGCAATAAGTTATTATTATCCTGCCCGGGATCAGATCTGTCAGTCGTACCATATACAATATAACCTCCTCCAATATCCGGTTTTATAACTTTTCCAATATCATTCCCAGGATATCCGGTTGCATATGTTTCAACAAAATCTCCATTTTCCTTTATTTTTAACAGTAAGATATCTGTGTTTCCTGCAATATTACCGGTAGAATCTGTCAGAGGAAGGCGCTCAGCATCAGTCGAACCAAGAATCATATATCCGTCAGTAGTTTTTACAACATCTATACCAGTCTGATTACCTGTTCCTCCATAAGTTTTCTGCCACTCAATAGCGCCTGCCGCTGTAACTTTAACAGCAAAAACATCAGTCAGACCAGGTGTTGCTTTTGTTGTGTCGGTAAAGGTTCCCACACAGATCATGGATCCATCATCAAGCTGATAAATCTTTGAACCCCAGTCATCATATTTTCCACCAGCAGTTATTTTCCACACAACATTCCCATTCCACCCTGTCTTATATATACCCATATCTTTAGTGGAGGAGACTATACTTCCACCAGCTCTGGTTATGGTTGTGACCTCTCCTGCAATGACATATCCATCGCTGACAATTGACACACTATAACCTATATCCTCATACGCATCACCATAAAACTTAAGAGTATATGGCTGGTCAACACTTTTCTGACATGAAGCGAAAAGGAAAAAAGATACAATTACTGTTTTAAAAATTGTTTTCATATCCTACTCCTTTCTTTTTGTGGGTTTATAGAAAATGTAGGTGTATCCTAAAGTGAAATTAATAGAGTTTAACCTGAAATCAGGTTCACTCCCGATATAATACCAATCCAGCACCGATTCTGTTTGTCCACCTGAAACATTCTGATCAAAAACACCTAAATCTGACCTTAATTCACCAAAAAAGAATCCTCTTGGTATTTTATATTTTACTCCGGCACCCAGTTGTCCAAAATAATCAATGGTCAATCTGGAATCTTTCCTGTCAAGACTTTGTCCTGTCCGGCTGTTTTTATTATTGATGTCGGTTGGAGTATATGTTGCAGTTGCAGTTGCACCAAGATCATATGCTGCACCGGCACCGGCACGTCCATATATAGTAAACTTTCCAAAAGATGTAAAATTATATTCAATAAATATGGGAACTTCAATCCGCTGTTGTGACTCAGTATAGTTTATAACAGCATGATTCATAATGTCATTTACTTTGTTGGTGAATTTCATCTGAGAAAACCCGATTTCAAAACCTACTTCCAGTTTGTTTGTAACCTTGAATCTTGATTCACCAGAGAAAAATAAATTCCCGATATTACTGCTAAAGGTCGATTTTGCAAGTTCGCCCTCTGTCAGGTTTGGCTCTACAAATGTCATAAAAGGGACATTTACTCCGGCATGAATACTAATCTGAACAACAGGTTTAACCTTAAAATTATTGAAAAGGTAAACAAAACTTGAGTGATCAGTCGGACTCAATTGGTATTCAGGATTTTTCTTAAGGAATTCAAACATTGTTGAATCTGCCTTCTCTAATTTATCATTCAGAAGATAAGTCTGAATGAGTAACTTATAAGCAGTCAGTTCCTCCTCCTTCTTAAATCCTGATTTAAGGCAATCCTTCAGGAGGGAAGGGATCTGTTCAACCTGCCCTTTCCCGAATAAAGACTGGGCAGTTTTCAGTTTCTCGGCACATGTTCCTGTTTCCTGTGAATAAAGAGAGGCTGCCAATAAAAAAACCAGGAATGTGAAGAGAATACGGAAAAGCATTTGATTTGGATTAGGTTTTTTCATTTCCGGATTTATCTTTATTTTATTACATTAACCTTAATATTATAATCCTTATCAGTACAGGTCCTTTCATAAGGTACATCCTTTGCCACATATGTTGACCATTCATCCTGAGTAAGATTCCTTGTAAGTGAGGAGCAAACATCCTGTGCCAACAGGTCGACATACGTTGGACGGCCCACCAGGTTAACTGGTCCTTTGTCACCATATGTTCCTGAAACAATAAGCTGTCCGTCAGGGCTGAATCCAATAACCATTACAAAATCCACATTGTCACTGAAATTAATCGGAGGCGTAGTCAGGTCGCTAGTATCCCAGATTTTAATTGTCGCATCATTGCTGGCTGTAGCCATCTGTGAATACTTTTTATTGAACCTTATATCATTTACACCCGCACTATGGGCCTTTATTTCGGAAATCTTTTTCCTGGATGAAATATCCCATAACTCTACATAACCATCTGTGTATCCAACTGCAAGTATATTTTCATCAGGTTTGAACTTTACAGTCTTAATTACTTTACCTTCTATTGGAGGAAGTCTGAAATTTTCAGCAGTCTTTTCCGGATTCCAGATTAGAGCTTTTCCGTCATTGCTTACACCAGCCAGGTAATTACCATTTGAAGAAATATCAATTGAGTTAATCTGTATAGCATCGGTAGTGACATTTTTAGAGGTCCTGGCGGCAAGATCCCATTTCAACACTTTTCCATCGAGTGAAGCAGAATAAAGGTATTTGTTATCGAATGAAAATACGAGAGATTTTATTTTACCTGTATGACCTCTAAGTTCATAGCCGATACTATTATCTCTCAGCGGAATCATTTTAATAACCTGATTATCTCCTCCGCATGCCAGCCATCCTGCATCAGGACTTACAGATAATACTTCAACAATTTCAGTACCTGAATAAATAACCTGAAAATTCTGGCCCTTACTGTCCAAATCCCATTTCAGAACCTTACCATCACCACCGGAGGTGAAAAATTCCCTCTTCCCGGGAACAAAGGCAATACTTTTTATTTCACCATTATGACCTTTAAATTCCTTGTAGTTAACATTTCCATATGCCTTAGCCACATTATACAAGCCTGAATAGATATCGGCATCGTTTGGATTTCCTTTATTATTTTTATTGAACAAGTATGCCTGATATGCCAGGAGGGTCTGAAGATCCTTCTGTCCCTGAACCTGCATCGATTTGATTGACATTGATTTACCAATAGCGAGCACCTTCTGGCGAAGGGCTTCAGTTCTTTGTTCAGTGGCAACCCTAGCACTCTCAAGAGCCCTGTTTCTTGCTCTTGTCGCTGAATCAGACTGTACTTGAGCAAATCTTCTCTGTATATTTGCAGTGTTTGCATTTTTTATTGCCAATAGCTTTGAACTATCAGCTAGTTTTCTTTGCCTATCAGCTTCTACAGCACTTTTTACTGCGTCATTCTTGGCTGAATCTGCAAGTATTCTTTCCTGAGTGGCCACAGTATTAGATGAATCAGCTTTATGCCTTTGTATCGCCTCCGCTTTTGCGTTTTTCTCTGCCTGAATAGTTGCGCTGTCAGCTTCAATTTTCTGGACGAAAGCAAAAAGCATGAATCCTATAGAGATTATGGAAGCTACTCCAAGGATCGTGGCAACGATTCTTGTTCTCCTCATCTGCCTTTTCTGAAGCATTATTTTATTTTCCTCTTCAGCCAGATATTCTTTTTCACTTGTCCGCAAATAGACCATCGCCCGCTCATATGCCGGATCGTATCGTTCAGCCCAGGTAAGTGTCGGTTTCTGGTGGTCTCTCCAGTTAATTGCAAGCTGCAGATCGGGGGGTCTCCATAATGTTGTCTTTCCCTGTTGGTACATTTCTGAAGCTTCAGAAAGGCGAAGATACATCTGAACTGAAGCTGCTTCATCATCAACCCACTCTTTCAGTCTGTCCCATAACCGCATAAGACTCTCGTGGGAAAGGTCAATTACAGAATCGTCATTGAGCGTAATATTTTCCCTGGGAGTTATGAAAGAACGTGAAGTAATTCTGAATTTATCAATTACCTCAAATAATTCCTCACTTGTACATTGAATAATAGATTTAATAACCTTTACGCTCGAAGGATGCCTGATCCCTTTATTATCAGCACCTTTCTCCGTTATTGTTTTAAAGGTTTTTTCACAGATTTCTTTTCCTCTCTGGCTAAGTTCTTCGTAAGCCTCATTAGCATGCCTTGACATAGCATCACTCATAGTTCCGACTGAATCATAATCGGTATAGGAAATTGGCCTGTCAGGCTCATCCAGCTCCTGCCAGTGAGCCCAGGTTCTCATAAGCGCATGTTGAAGTACCGGCAACTGGTCGGTCTGGTCACCAATATCATGGAGGAGTGTATCAACAAGCTTTTGATCAATCGTAGCTCCAGCATACTTTATAGGGCCCTCAATAGCTGCTCTATAGTTATCCCGATTCATGTGCGGAACGAGATAGTTACTATTGTTGATCAATTGCGTAAATCCCTGAAAATGTGCACATTCTCCAATAAAATCGGAACGCATTGTAACTATTACATATATTTCAATAGCTGTCTGGCTAACCGATTCCTCAATAAGCTTTACAAATCCCGCAGCTTCCTCCCCTGGAATTACATCAGTTCCACCTACTGCCTTATATCTGAAAAGCTCCTCAAACTGGTCAACCAGAATCAAAACCTTGCCAGTGTTATTACCAGCAAGCTCTTTTAAAACTTTTGCAATGCCGTCCGGTCCGGAAATAAGCAAAGATGTAACTTTCTGCTTATCTAAACTTTTGTTATCGTTGCCAGGAATATCCCGGACAAAAGCTTCCGCCAGATTACCAATGGGATCATTGCCAGGTCTGAATGTGATAATTCGCCAAGCTGAAGAATCATTATTCCCGAGCTTTTTAACTCTGGGCAAGACCCCGCAATAAATCAGTGAGGATTTACCACTGCCTGAGGCACCAATAACGGTTATGAATCTGTTTTTCAGGAGCTTTTTGAGGACTTCCTCACTTTCTCCTTCTCGTCCGAAAAACAAATCACTTTCTTCCGGTAAAAAAGGTCTTAATCCTGGAAACGGATTGAATTTTTCTGTTTTTAAGTTTGGTCCCATAATTCAAAATATAAAACCTTATTATATTTTAACACCAATTACAAGCACATCATCAACCTGGTCGTTAGCGCCCATCCAGTTATAAAGGGTTGTTTTTAACAATTCTTTCTGCTCTTCCAGGGGTTTGTCATGAATCTCAAAAAGCAGATTTTCAAATCTTTTGGTAAAAAACTTCTTATTTTCAGGTCCTCCAAACTGGTCAGCGTAACCATCAGAAAAGAGGTAAATCATATCGCCTTTTTGAAGGTCAATTTCATTGTTGGTGAATGATAGTATCTTGTTATCAACAAATGCTCCGATCGGGAACCTATCTCCCTTATATTTTATTGGTGTATTGTCCCTTACTAAAATAATTGGATTGTTAGCTCCGGCAAAATCGACTTTTTTCGCCTGAAAGTCGAAAACACAGAGGGTCATATCCATACCGTCTTTTATTGAAGAATCACTGGCATTCTCATTTAAGGTACTGATAACACCCTTATTAAGTTCATCCAATATATCGGAGGCCTTCCTTGCCTGCTTAACCTGCACAGCATTATTTAACTGGTTGAAGCCCACAATAGACATGAAAGCTCCGGGAACGCCATGTCCGGTACAATCGACAGCAGCTATCATTACTTTACCATCGGCTTCGGTCATCCAGTAGAAATCGCCGCTGACTATATCTTTTGGCAGATAAAAAATGAAGTAGGTTTTCAGTTTGGAATCCAGCATCGAAAATGAAGGAAGAATTGCAGTCTGTATTCTGCGTGCATAATAGATACTGTCCATTATATGTTTCTTTTGTTCTTCAATCTCGAGATATGCCTCATTTAATTGGCTGTTTTTCTCTTCCAGAGCATCTCTCTGCTTGGAGAGTTCTTCTTTCTGCTTTTCAATTTTAAGAGTTCTCTCTTTTACTTTTTCTTCCAGTTCGTAATAATAACTTTCAAGCTGGGCTATCATCATATTGAATTTCTCTGATAGTCTTGTTATTTCATTATTCCCTAAAACTTCCGCCCTTTCTCTTAAGTTGCCATTGGTTATTCTGTCCACATTTTCAACCAGCTTAATAATAGGAAGGGTTATCTGCCTGGTTTTCCTGTAAATAAGAAATGAGAGCATAAGTATCGTAAAGACAAAGACTATAATAAACCTGGTTGCCTCAATTTTAAACAAAGCTTTTTGTGCAGTGCGGTCAGAAATTATACGGATTACAGAATCCTTGTAAAGATTTGAAATGGGCTTATCCTGAATTCGTGAGGTATCTTTAATACCCGAGATTTCCTTAAGATTTGCTATAACTTCATTATCCGAGCTGTCATTTATACTCGACCTTTCCATATAAATATACTGGTATTGGTACCAGTATTTCCCTGTACGTTTAATAAAACTGATTGTCCTTTTGTCCTGAAATGATCTTAGAAGCGTATCCGCCTGATTTTCGACAGGCTGTACATCTTTGTTCATACAGAAAATAACATCAGCTTTCATAAATAATTCAACATCCAGAATTCCGGGTGTTTCATTTTTCAACTGATTCTTGGAAACTTCAATTGCCTGTATTATATCATCAGCCTTTTTGGAATATGCCCCGAGTTCGATTATGTACTTCCCATCTATAGTCGGTTGGTAAGAATATTTTTTTATTCTTTTGGTACTAGCTTCAACAGCAAATATCGGAGAATCAAATTGTCCGGACTTAAAGACTCCCAGCAGATAATTTTTGGTTTCTGGTCCAAATCCGAACAGATCCAATCCCATATCCTCTTTATTAGTGGTATTGATAACAACCCCATTTGAAGAAACTATATAAATATCTTCATTCAATGGATCCATCCCCAATTTAAGCCTTATTGAATTCAGATCAGCATTTTTAATATTATCTGTGTTTGAGAAATATTTATTTACGAGAGTAGCGCTAAGTTCTTTAAACTTCGTGTTAAGTTCTCCATCAATGAGACTAAATGCAATATCCTGGAATTTAAGTATTTTAGTTATCTCCTTGGAAATAATAGTGTTCTTTTCATCATTACCTTTTGAAATTATAGATCTTGTGTTGTAAAAATTATATGTTGCAACAATAAGAAGAGCCAACAATGTAGGAATTACAATATTGAAGATAAGTTGCCGGAATATAGTGGTTTTTCTAGAGGTCATCAGGTTATTAAGGGATTGTCACTTATTTATCGAGATAATTGAAAACTTCGAATGAATCTTCAGGATATAAATTCCGGAAATCTTCCACGGCTTTGAAAGGAAGAAGATAATAGAAACCATCTGAAGAAACATTTTTCTCACTGAATTCAGCAAAGTTGTTTTGGAAAACTGTTGAAACATCGACTATAGAAAAATCTGCCTGAAGTTTCCAAAGAATTGAATCGGGAGTTTCCCTGAGAAGAGCAAAATCAGTGGTATTGTAATATTTTATATAACAAGCGAGTAGTACCAATTCATCTTTTTGTATACCATTAAACAAGCTGGAGAGGAATTTAGCTTTTTCAAATATATACTCAGCGGCAGGAAAGTCTCCGGTAATAATTTTACCGATTCTTTCAGCAGAATCTCCCGGTAATCTGTCGGCAACTTCCATAAAGAGTTTTTTATCAGTTCTGCCAATAAGATACGCAGCCTCTTCCTGTAAAATTTTTTCCGGACTGAAAAGTAAGGCCATAACAGACTCCCTTGCATTCGCATCCGGAATAGAGGTCATATGACGAAGCGTAAATGCCTTAGCCCATATGCTGATGAGATTATAATCACGATTTAAAATATCTTCAAGAAGCTGGTTATATTGGGGTACTTCTCCTGGGTAGAACTGATGAAGATTTTTCAGCTTTTCTTCGTCACTAACAACATCAACGAGTGAGACAAGTTTAGCTTTTATTGACTCATCAATTACAATATCGATCATTTCAAGGGCATAATTTACGCTTTCTACAGTTCCGCTAGTAATATTCGCTCTTATTTTTTCAATTGAGCCTGAATCGTAAGCTATAGATAAAAGATTAAATAAGAATGAGTTCCAGTCATTTGTCTCTTTCCGCATTATTTCGAGTAAAATATCATCGCTATTTCTGGTAAGAGATGTCTGTGCCGAAATATTCCATGTTATCATCCCAATTGTATCAGAAATAAGCTGATTCAGTTTGTCTTTTTCTTCATCATCAGCCTTAAAACCACATTCTATCAGACACTTTAAAGCAAACTCTTTCAGAATTCTGGAATTTGACCATAATCGTGCAAACATGAAATTTGTGCTATCCTTAGTACATGAATTGTTCAAAAGACGCAGGATTGCTATGCTTGTATTTAGATTGCCTGAAGAACTTATATAGTAACGTTCCAATTCATTAGAAGCATCCGTTCCGAAACTACCGATTATCGTTGCAGCATCAACCTCAAGCCCTGGTATACTCAGACAATCACAAACCTCAGAAAGCATATCTTTAAGCTTGAATTTTCCAATCATATAAATAGCATGTCTCTTTGATTCGGTATTATTGTCCCTGAGAAGCCTAAGTACTTCTGTGGTTTGTGGCAGTCTCTGCCCGGCAATAATCTTTCTTGCGTTTATAATTTTTTCATCTTCAGCCGAAACCTTCGGCGGATTATCTTGTTTCCGGTAATCCCCTTTTGTAATTTCAATCTGATTAATGATCTCAGAAGATTTACGTTTTAATGTTTCATCTACACCTGGTTTGGCTAAGATTTTTTTTAATGCAGGCAAGAGGTTCAAATCATGTCTGTCTCCTGCATGACGGACAAGAATATCCAGAAACCATTGATTCTCTGTATTTTCAACAGAAGAATGATCTCCGGTAATAATCTTATAATATTCTGACCTGAATAACAAAAATCCGGCAGCTTTATTTTTCAGGTTGTGAAATGATCTGGCATTAAAAGTGGTGATTTCTGAAGTTGTTACAGCTTCAAGCGATTTTTTTATTGAATTCCTGTATTCAAGATATAATCTAAGTGCAAAGAAGATCCAGACAATAATCAGCCCGAATAAAACCATGGAAAAATGAATAAGTTTTATAAATGAAAGAGCTCCGAGCCCTGCGAGTAAAAGACCTGAAGAAAGAGCTGCAACTTCATTTACTGTTCCATCAATTCCGGATTGAACTTCGAACCTGATTTTCTCATCGACAGTCTGATAAATCACTTTAAATGAAGGTGATTCAATAGAATCTTTAAGTGATTTTGAGAACAGACGACTTATTGCCAGAAGCAGGAAGAAAAGAAGAAATCCTGTCCCTGCAGCTGGTGTATAACCCTGAACTATTCCAATAATAACAGCAAGTGCAGTAAACCCGGCTACCAGAAATGGTGACAGGGCAAGACATGTTTTCAGGCCGTAATTTCTTATAAGATAAGAGAAAACAAGTATCTTGATAAGAAGAGTAAATATCATCATACTACCTGTAAAGAGTCCAAGAAAACGTGCCATATCTGCTTCGGCAGGATATTGCTGACGTGTGACAGCCATAAATGAGTATTGAACGAAGAAAGCAGTCATCACGGAGAGGGCAATAAAAATTCCCATAATCCTGATATAAGGTTCCTGCCTGAAAATTGAAAATCCTGATTTCTTTTTCTCTGACTTACCAGTATTTCCTGCAGTAAAAGTAAATTTATTGCCAATAAGTATCTGTATCACAGCAGCAATAAAAATGCTGGCTGAACTTATGAGTAAAATATTGTGCGACTTGAAATGCAGTGCCAACAACAGAGGGATTGCATAACAACTCACAATTATGCCGATTATCAGACCTGCATCTACAAGCCCGAACAACCTTTTCCCCTGCCGGAGTGAGAATAGTCTTCCAGTTGTTCCCCAGAATCCAAGCATTGCGAGAATATTGAGTGGACCCAGCATAACAAAAACCAAAAAGATAACATACTTTGTCGGGTGCAGAAGCAATGTTATCCAGAGCAAGAGGCTGAGAAGAGTTATAAAAATCAAATTGGTTGTTGCAAAGTTTTTAAAACGTACTCTTGCCTGCAACCATGTGTACAAACCAGTCAGAATTATCCCTGCAAACCCTGATACGACATAGGCTCTGGCCATCATTTTTTCGTCGAAGATTGCGAGAAAAAGGGAATGTGCGCTGATATCAAAAGCGCCGTAAAAGATTCCCAAAAAGACTGACTGAGTAAGCAACATTGAAACCATGGACTCTTCGCCATGCTCTACACCAAGGAGATGAAACAATCTGTCTTTCATAGAAGGATTGCTATTACTTTATAGCTTACTAAATTAATAAATTATTGTTATCCATAAGGCTAATGGACTTTTTTTTTCTAAAAATTTCATTTTTAGAAACAAAAAAGTTTCTGAATATTAATAAAAAGAAGATTTTTATGAAACGATGAAAATGATATTTTATATCTTTTAAACAAATCTGGCTTTAATTAAATTGCTTAAAGTTTTAATATCTAAATTTCCTCCCTCAACTATAAATGATGCCTTAAGATAATATTCTTCTCTTTCTAAAAGCTTATCAGAGATATATTTAAGAAGATCCTTCTTAGTAAGATTATTAATTAATGGTCTGTCTGATGTTGATCCCTCTAATCTGCTTTTCAACTGACCCGGCGTCATTTTAAGATAGACAACGAATCCTGAAGTCAGCATGAAATCCATATTGTTGCCGAAGCATGGCGTACCTCCTCCGGTTGAAATAACGGTATCTTCAATAATTTTCAGATTCAGTAAAGCATCTGCTTCAATTCTGCGGAAATGATCTTCACCTAAAGAGGAAAAAATATCTTTTATAGGTTGGCCTGCTTTAAGTTCAATCTGTTTATCGAGATCAAGAAACTGCCATCCAAGAGTCAAAGCAAGTTTTTTCCCGGCTGTCGATTTGCCGCTTCCCATGAAACCGATTATATAAACTCGCCTGCCGGTAGCCATTATAATTCCAGTTTCATCTGTGCCGGGTCAGAATGCGCTGGTGGTGAAGGTAGTTCCTCATCGGGAAGTTCCGGTTTAATTGGGCCGGCTTCTTTTTTAACTACAGGTTCAATCTCATGAATATTTTCGACCATATAGCTGGTCAGCCTTTTACCTTTTGCCTTATAGCTCTTTACACCAATAAATTCTGCTACTTCAATTATTTCATTATCACGACTTTTGTGTTTCCCTCCGAAATGGATTTCAAACCGTGGATACTCAACTTCCGTAAGACTAATGAGTTTAGATTCGGGATGCTCATTTATAAAGCACTGAAGCTTTTCAGATTCTTCAATTACAAATCTCTTTACATAATAGAACTTTTGCTCAGCATCCCAATAAACTACAGAATATACTTTCTCCGGTCTGAATTTCTCAATTATCAGTATATTATCTTCAAAATGATTTGACAGATCGAACCCAGTATTCCTGAAGAAACCGTTTTTTGTAATTACGAGTATCTTATCGTCAGCACTGAATTCCCCCAGGAATATGCCTCTTCCATCATCATTTAATCTGAAAACAGCATCGTCGAACCAAATCTTTCTTCCTCCAAGTGTTGATAATCCCTTCTCTTTAAGAGCTATCTTTTGGACAGGATTCTTTGTAACAATGTTCCCCATCGACGATTTGCCCTTTATGTTCAGCTGACCAAAATCAAAATCAAGGATAAGCTTTTTGAGTCTTGGACGAGGTTTGTGATGTATTTTTATAACTTCAGCCTCACCATTTGGGTTCGCGCTGAAATACATTATTCTTGAACCTGGTCTGCCTCTTGTCAGGTTGTATTCTTTGTCACGTGTAAGCCCGGTTATTGCGCATCTTTTAGCCAGAAGCGCGCCGTCTTTACCATCCTGATATATAATATTATAAATTGTCCTCTCATCATTTTTCAGGAACACCTGGACATATAAAATATCATTCCCTACAAATATTTTATCTGCAACTTTTGTGATCATGTAAACTCCATCTTTCCTGATAGTTATTATATCATCAATATCAGAACAATCACAAACAAATTCATCCTTTTTAAGGCCTGTTCCGATAAAACCCTCTTTATAATTGACATAAAGCTTGGCATTGTTTGCAACAACTTTTGTGGCCTCAATTGTGTCGAAGCTTCTGATCTCAGTTTTTCGCTCTTTGCCCTTTCCGTATTTCTTTTTTATCTGTTTGAAATAATTTATAGTGTATGGAATAATATTCTTTAAATGATTTTTAACCTCATCCAGTTCTGTTTCTATACCTTTAATATGTTCATCGGCCTTCTTTGCATCATATTTAGAGATCCTTTTGATCTTTATCTCGGTAAGCTGGATAATATCTTCCCTTGTCACCAAACGTAATAGCTTAGCTTTGAAAGGAATAAGTCCTTTATCGATAGTTTCGATTACAGATTCCCAGGTTTCGCACTCTTCGATATCGCGGTAGATTCTTTCTTCAATAAATATTTTTTCAAGCGAGGACATATGCCACTCTTCTTCAAGTTCTCCCTTACGGATAATTAGCTCAGCTTTAAGAAGTGAAACAGTCTGATCTGCGGAATACTTCAGCATTTCACTGACACCCATGAAAGATGGCTTGTTTCCTGTGATAACGCATGAATTTGGCGAAATGGAATATTCACAATCTGTAAGAGCATACAGGGCATCGATGGTTTTATCGGGTGAGACACCGGGAATAAGATGAACTACTATTTCGACATTTGCAGCCGTGTTATCATCTATCTTTCTGATCTTGATCTTACCCTTGTCGTTGGCCTTTATTATCGAATCGATAAGAGATGTTGTCGTTTTCCCAAAAGGTATCTCGGTGATTATCAGCGCTTTTTTATCGACCTTCTCAATTTTGGCCCTGACCTTTACAACCCCACCCCGTTGTCCATCATTGTATTTTGACACATCAACCATCCCGCCTGTAGGGAAATCGGGGTAGAGTACAAATTCTTTCCCCATGAGGTGATCTATTGTTGCGTCAATAAGTTCATTAAAATTATGGGGTAGGATTTTTGATGCCAGACCTACTGCAATACCTTCTACTCCAAGTGTCAGAAGCAATGGAAATTTAACCGGAAGAACGACAGGCTCTTTATTTCTGCCATCGTATGACAGTTTCCATTCTGTGGTCTTTGGATTAAAAACGACATCGAGAGCAAATTTTGAAAGTCTGGCTTCAATATACCTTGGCGCTGCCGCTCCATCACCGGTAAGAACATTACCCCAGTTGCCCTGTGCATCTATAAGCAGATCTTTCTGTCCTAGCTGTACCAGCGCATCGCCAATGGAAGCATCTCCATGAGGATGGAACTGCATAGTATGCCCGATGATGTTAGCGACTTTGTTGTATCTGCCATCGTCCATCCTCTTCATTGAATGAAGGATACGACGTTGCACTGGCTTCAATCCATCCTGAAGATGAGGTACCGCCCGTTCAAGAATAACATATGATGCATAATCCAGAAACCAGTCCTGATACATTCCCGACAAGGCTGTAACTGTATGAAGGGAGGCAGGTGAATTATCGTGTTCCTGTAAAGAATCTTCCTGCTCTTCAGATGTATTTAATTCCAGATCTTCTTCCATTTGAAAACTTTCTCTTCCTGATGATATACTCTTACTTTATATCCACAATATCTTCTTCAATCCGCAGGTTTTCAATAATAAAATCCTGTCGCTCAGGTGTGTTTTTACCCATATAAAATTCAAGAAAACCGTTTATTGAATCATTTTTCTTCATTCTGACGGGTTCAAGCCTTATATCTTTACCAATAAAATGTTTAAACTCATCAGGGGATATTTCACCTAGACCTTTAAACCTTGTAATCTCCGGATTGGGACCAAGCTGGCTGACAGCTTTTTTTCTCTCCTCTTCTGAATAACAGTATCGGGTCTCCTTCTTATTTCTAACCCTGAAAAGAGGTGTCTGCAGAATATAAACATGGCCCTTTCTGACCAGGTCGATAAAAAACTGAAGGAAAAAAGTCAGCAATAAAAGCCTTATGTGCATGCCATCAACATCGGCATCAGTGGCTATTACAACATTGTTATATCTCAGGTTTTCGATTCCGTCTTCGATATTAAGGGCAGCCTGAAGCAGGTTAAATTCCTCGTTTTCGTAAACTATTTTTTTTGTAAGTCCGTAACAATTAAGAGGTTTACCTCTTAAGCTGAAGACAGCTTGTGTCTCTACATTTCTTGATTTTGTAATTGAACCGCTTGCCGAATCTCCTTCCGTAATAAAGATTGTCGAATCTAGTTTGTCAGCGTCGTTGGTATTATAATGGATGCGACAATCTCTAAGTTTTTTATTATGAAGACTAACCTTTTTAGCCCTGTCACGTGCAAGTTTCTGAATTGAAGAAATGGCTTTTCTTTCTTTTTCTGAATCCTGAATTTTTTTCAGAATAATTCTGGCTGTTTCCGGGTTCTTATGAAGAAAATCATCTAGCTGTTTTTTAATGAACTCCACAATGAAGTTTCTTACAGATGGTCCGTTGGGTCCCATATCTTTTGAACCAAGTTTTGTTTTAGTTTGTGATTCGAAGATCGGTTCTTCAACTTTTATGCTGATTGCAGCTATAATCGATGATCTGATATCAGCCGGATCATAATCTTTTTTGTAAAATTCTCTTATTGTCTTGACCAATGCTTCTCTGAATGCTATAAGATGGGTTCCTCCCTGTGTTGTGTTCTGTCCGTTGACAAAACTGTAATAATCTTCACCATACTGTAATCCATGTGTAAAGGCGACCTCAATATCTTCTCCATTTAGATGAACTATCGGATATAATCCTTCTTTGTTCATATTCTCATTCAGAAGATCGACAAGTCCGTTTTTAGAAATAAACCTGTTACCATTAAAATTAATAACTAGTCCTGCATTGAGATAGACATAATTCTTGAGCATGCTGTCAACATACTCTGAGATAAAGTGATAGTTGCCGAACATTCCTGAATCGGGACGAAAGATAACCTCGGTCCCGTTCTCTTCACTGGAAGGTTTCAGCGGTTCATCCCTGACGGTATTACCATGGTCAAATTCTATTGCTTTGACCTGTCCATCCCTGTAAGATCTTATAACAAAGCTGCTTGAAAGTGCATTTACAGCTTTCACTCCAACTCCATTAAGACCTACAGACTTTTTGAAAGCTTTTGAATCGTACTTTGCACCGGTGTTCATTTTTGAAACAGCATCAAGCAATTTTCCGAGAGGAATACCACGACCGAAATCCCTGACTCTTACATCCTTATCTGTAATTGAAACATCGATTTTCTTTCCGAAACCCATCATATACTCATCAACGGAGTTGTCCATCACCTCTTTCAATAGGACATAGATACCATCATCCTGGGAAGATCCGTCACCTAGTTTCCCAATATACATACCCGGCCTTAACCTGATATGCTCCCTCCACTCCAGAGTCTTTATATGCTCTTCTGTATAGCTAACTGACATATTTCCGGATTTTGCGCAAATATAATGAATTAGAACTGCCTCAAAAGGTCAATTTTTCAACAATCGGTTTAAATATTAACTTACCTGTCAGCCCGGAAAGTTTGTATACAAAATATTTAGCTGATTAATTGAGATTTACAATTTCCCTGAAATTGTTGATAAAAGATTTAATTATCAGGCTATTCCCATCTGTTTCATAAGGATTGCGGCATTCATCTTCAGAGTTATTCCTTCATGAAGTTTATAATCAAAACATATATTCTCACCATCAATTTCAATCTCAAAACATTTGTTTATAATAATCCCCGGAAATTCTTTTTCAATTTCACCCAGAGAGGTATCGTGTGTTGCCACTAACCCTGTCCCTCCAAGCTCAACAATCTTTCTTATAAACAATTTTGAACCATTACTCTTGTCGACAGAGTTTGTACCCTTTAAAATCTCATCGAGAATAAAAAATATCTCTTCACCATCTTCAAGCCTGGTTTTCAATACTTTCAATCTCTTTAATTCTGCATAAAAATAAGACTCATTATGGCTTAATGAATCTGATGTACGCATACTGGTAAAGAGCTTTAAAGGGGTGTATTCCAGTTTATTTGCACACACAGGTGCTCCAGTGAATGCAAGAATAAAGTTAACTGCAACAGTACGTAAGAAAGTACTCTTTCCTGCCATGTTTGCCCCTGTAATTATGAACACTTTTCCCTTGCCGGATATAGAAAAATCATTACAAACCCTTTTTTCCTGTCCGATAAGTGGATGCCCCAACATTGAAGCAGTAAAGACTATGCCTTGGTCTGATTGTTCAGGATAACAATAGCCTGGATTGTTGAAGGCAAAGTTTGCGAGACTTATAAAAGCATCAATTTCTCCGACTTGTTTTAGCCATTCAGGGAATTGATTTTTTGATTCCTCCTTCCATTTTTCCAATGAGCGAATGCAGTGAAAATCCCATAAGACCAATCCGTTAAGAACAAAACCAACCAGAAAGTTCAGGCGGCTGTCGAATGAATGAATGATTTGGCTGAGTTTTCTTATTCTTATAATAGCAGACTGGTCTCCTGTAGAAATTTTGTTTTTAAAATCGCAAAGAATGGCTGAATTGAAGTGCTCTTTTTCAATTGAAGAAAACAAACGGTTAAAAGATGATAAAAATGCATGTTTTTTAGAAACCTGAATATGGATTTTATTAGTATTTCTGAGTTTTATGAATACCAGCAAGAGGTTGATCAGAAAGAAGATAGTAAATACCTGATAAGACAAATATCCTGCTATCAGTAATAGCAGAGATATAAGGGCCAATCCCGGGAAAATCCATATCGCGATTTTCAATAATGGAGAAGAAAAAAATCCTGAATTATCATTAAGCCATTGAAGAAGTCCTTCAACATCTTCCTTTTCAAGTAACTTACCGGTACCATAAGCAATAAATTCCTGCCGCCACTCAGTCTTTAAAGAAAGTTCTGCAATAGTCTCCTGCCTTGACTTAATCAATCCGGATATTTTATAAGGATCAGATAACCATTGTGCCAGTATATTTCTTCCGTGACCTGTGATTGTTCTGTTTAGAAAATGAAACAATGAATCCTGACCAAAGAGGTCAAGATCATTTGAGAAATCATGATCAGTATTCTTCCATATTTCGCCACTATTAAAAGGAGAAAGATCGCCTTTCAGAGCATTGATTTCATTCTTGTTTAGGATTTCAATATTTCCGAAGAATTCTTTCCTCTCAGAATGAAATGCATACCGGTTTAATAAAAAAAGAAAAATGATTACTGACAAAACAACAGAAAGAATACCCGCAGCAGCACTGAAAGAAAAACATGCAACTGCAAGACCTATACCACCAGCTGAAACGAGAAGTCGAAGCAATGATAAAATAAGAAGGATCTTCCTGTGATGATTACAGAGAATGCCGTTTTTATCAGCAAGTTGCTGATATTTTTCCTCCAGGGTTCCGCTCTGCATATCCTAAATAATTATTGCTTCTACTTCAAATATCGACCTCTTCCCATAATAATCCGATCCTTTCAGATCAAAATCCCAAATCCATTTTTCTTTAAACTGACCATCAGGAAGATTGATGATAACAGAAGGATTCTCTGACTTCTTACCAGAACTATCAGTAAATATTTCATTTATGTCAGTTATAAGAACAGATTTATGTTTTTTTAGCATATTTAAATGATTATTCTGAATTTCTTTCCTGAACCTTATTAGATCTATTTCTTCCACTTTTGTTTTTTTTAACAGGTATTTAACGGGAAGGATTTCCAGCTGAGTCAGGATATTCAGCGAAATTACCATACCAGGATCAGTATCAAATTTGTATTCTGGAATTATAATATCATCTACTGACCTCCTTTTTCTATGGAATGAAAATCCGGAAGTTTTCTGCCATACTTCTTCAATAAGTCCACCGCTGATATCTTCCGTTCTTAATTCAACTCCTTTTAAATTGCCTATCTGATTTCTGACCTCAGGTGGATGTATGATGTCAATAAGGCATACATTCTTGACTTTTTCAAGCATCTCTCCTAGAGGAAGTTCCAGTATCCACCCGCTTCCCAGTACTGTCACTTTTTCCGGCTTATGAATTTCAAGAGCTTTAATGATGAAGTTCCGGCATTTTTCGAGATGACTGTTCCAACCGGCTTCCTGGTTTATATGCCTTAATATAAACCCATGCTGATAATTATAATATCCCAGCTTGTACAGGATTCTTCTGTATGAATCATCAAATAGCATAAAGTTTATTATCCTTCCCTCATTTTTTTAAGTTCATCAATCATAAGACTTCTGAACTTTGAAGCGAGTTCTTCAGGATCAGCTGTACCGAAGGTACCAGGATGGACAGGATCGAGAACTTTGATTTTTAATTTGTTACCACTAGAAAACATCAAACCATGTTTCGGCAAAATTCCTCCTGTTCCATCAACAATTACAGGAAGGATTGACTTATCAGTCATAAGGGCGAGCTGAAAAGCCCCAAGCTTAAATGGAGCTATCTCTCCGTCGCGTGAGCGCGTACCTTCCGGAAACATCATAATCGAAATACCTTTTCTGAGACTTTCTACGGACTTTTCCATCATCTCAGCTTTGCTTTCTTTATTTCCTCTATCGACTGCAATATATTTCGCCATTCTCATATACCATCCAAGAACAGGCACCTTGTAATTTTCAATCTTTGATATCCACCTGAACTTAAGACGTAAACAATTCATTATCAATATATCTAGTATCGACTGATGATTGGATATAATTATATAAGGTATCTTTCTCCGGGCTTTTTCTCTGCCTTCGACACTTATTTTCCAGATAGGTATAAGCTTAGTGAGTAAACAAGCCTGAATGACCAGCCACCAGTGTGTAATAGTCCTTTCCTGGTCGAAGGGATATAAAAGCACCCATATTATCAGTGAAACCGGGAAGAGAATAATTGTATAGGCAAGGCCAAAAATCCAGACAAATAATGATTTAATCTTGTCCATATTGAGGTTCAGGTTATGTCAATAATTGTACGCATCAAAGTAAACAATTTTTCAAAAGAATCTGTAAACTTCATATTCCGTAATGGGTATTTTTTCTTCACGTAGCTTTTTCAGAATATCAAAATACATATGTCTACACCCGATAAGTTTCTTTCCGGCGGCATTTATCTCCTCATCTCCTTCGATTTCAGATTCCCAAATGATACCATCTCTCACAACCAGCTTGCAGTAATAAGGTTTACTATTAATTTCGATCCAACTGGTAAAAGTGTATGGGGGACCATATCCATAGTTCCACTCCCAGGTATTATATTTTGATTCTTTCAACAACTGGACAGATGAAAGATCTTCTTTAGTGAAGTTATAAGTTTGTATATCAGGTATATTATATACAAAATAATTTAACATTGACATTAAGAATTTTTCAATGCTGTCAATATTCCTCAGCCTACCTTTAAGATTCGTAACAGATGACCTGTTCGATCCGACAGCATGGGTGGAATATGTATCAGTTTTTATTTTTATTGATTGTTTGAGATCCTCCAGAGAAGCATCAAACAGTAGTGTTCCATGGTGAAGCACCCTCTCCCTGAATACATGCTCTGCATTGCCTGAAACCTTAAGACCATCTACAGTCAGGTCGTTCTTGCCTTCGAAAATTGCTTTTACACCTAATGTATTAAGGAAGTCAATAACGGGCTTTGTATATAACCGGAAATCAACCTGTCTCCCCGTTTTGCTCTGTCTAATAAATGAAAAATTCAGGTTTCCACGGTCATGATAAACAGTACCACCTCCAGTTATTCTACGTATCACCGGAATTTTTTTCTTGTCGATAAATTCTGTATTCACCTCCCTGTGAACAACCTGATGTTTCCCGATTATCACACATGGATCATTAATATAAAGTATAAAGAAATCTTGCGTTCTGTTATGAAGAAGAAATTCCTCCAGTGCAATGTTGAAGAAAGGATCGTGTGACGCAGAGCAAATACTTAACATACTGTTGAATTACAGCATTCATCCCTGATTAAAGTACTTGAATCCGGGAAGCAATTTCTTATCGGTAATTTGATAAAGTTTAAAAACGCCCCATCCGACAAGCACTCCTACCAATGAGCCACATATAACATCTCCCGGATAATGAACTCCAAGATAAATTCTACTATATCCTATCATAAATGCCCATATAATCATACCGTAGGTAAACCATTTCCGCCTGATGAGCAAAAGACTCAGTGTTGCTGCCATGAAGCTATTTGAAGCATGAGATGAAACAAATCCGTAAGCACCGCCGCAAATTCCTTTTACCAGATGAACAAGTCCTTCAAGAGCAGGCTCATGGCAGGGTCTCAACCGATGAAAAATATTTTTAATAATTACTGAAAACTGGTCACTAAGGGTAATGGCAATTATAATCATCAATATAATAACATAGAATTTACGCTTGTATTTAAATCCTAAAGCAATCAGGATTGCTAAGTATAAAGGTATCCAGATAATTCTTCCGCTTAAATTATACATAACCTGATCCCAGAAAGGTGAATTGTGTGAATTCAGGAATAAAAAGAGATGCTGGTCAAATCTTTCAAACATACAATAACCTTTTAATAATTAAGTACTTTCCACAACATATCCTTTAGGGTGTCCAGACCCTGTCCTGTAATAGATGAAATGAAAACACGTGGTAAATCAGGGAGAACATTTCTTATTTCATTCATTAGCTCCTCATCGAGCATATCAGATTTTGATATTGCCAGAACTCGTTTTTTATCAAGTAGTTCCGGATTGTACATCTTCAGTTCATTTATTAATATATCATATTCATTTTTAATATCCTTACTATCAGCAGGTACCATAAAAAGAAGTATTGAATTCCTTTCAATATGCCTCAGGAATCTTATCCCAAGTCCTTTGCCTTCGTGTGCACCTTCAATAATTCCGGGAATGTCAGCCATTACAAAAGATTTATCATCCCTGTAACTAACAATTCCGAGATTAGGAACAAGAGTTGTGAAGGCATAATCTGCAATTTTTGGTTTTGCAGCAGATACTACTGAAAGAAGTGTTGATTTTCCTGCATTGGGAAATCCGACAAGACCAACATCAGCAAGTATCTTAAGTTCAAGAATAAAACTGGCTTCAATGCCTTGTTCACCCGGTTGAGCATATCTCGGGGCCTGGTTTGTAGCCGATTTGAAATGTGTGTTTCCCAACCCGCCTCTTCCGCCCTGAGCAAGAATTTTTTCATCCCCATGGCTTGTAATCTCGAACAGGAATTCCCCGGTATCATCATTTTTTGCAATGGTTCCGAGAGGGACTTCAACAATAATATCTTTCCCCATGGCGCCGGTGCTTTGCTGCGCACCGCCAGAAATACCATTATCAGCAAAAATATGACGTCTGTATTTCAGATGAAGTAATGTCCACATCTGATTATTACCTCTAAGAATTATATGACCACCTCTTCCGCCATCGCCACCGTCCGGACCTCCCTTTGGGATGAATTTTTCGCGACGAAAATGGGCCGATCCTGCTCCTCCGTTTCCGGACCTGCAGAAAATCTTTACATAGTCAACAAAATTTGATCCGGACATAATTAAGTAATTTCTTTAAGTAATTTTGTACATGCTTAGTGTAACTCCGTGAAAAAAATCAATATACACTATGCGCACTCAAAGAACCATATAGTTATTATACAAACTTCTTTATATGATCGGAAAGTCTGAGAAATATATCGTCAATTGTACCTATTCCATTTACGGGCTGATACAATCTTTTCTCTCGACAGTAATTAACTATTGGTTCTGTTTTTGATTTATAGACGCTGATCCTGTTTTCAATTACAGCAGGATCTTTATCATCGGGCCTTCCGGACAGTTCTGCCCTTGCAATTAACCTTCTGACAAGCTCATCATGTTCCACATCAAGAACAAGCATCAGATCTATCTTCATCCCCCTTTTGCCAAGCATTTTTTCCAGTTCAATAGTTTGCCCGACTGTTCTGGGGAAACCATCAAAAAGGAAACCTGATACATCGTTAGTTTTGTCTATTTTTGCCGCGATCATCTCAATCACAACTTCATCCGGAACAAGTTCACCTGTAGCCATAATTGCACTCATCTTCTTTCCAAGTTGAGTGCCTGCGGCTATTTCTGCACGAAGCATATCTCCAGTGGAGAGATGGACCAGATTAAATTTTTCAGCAAGTCTGGCTGACTGCGTTCCCTTCCCAGATCCAGGGGGGCCAAAAATCAGGAAATTAACCATATATTAAAATTTTATTTTGAATATGTGACCTGATGGTCTTAATATAGTCTATATATTTTATCATTCTTTATTACAGTGATTAACTGACTAATGTGTAAATGGATGGAAGGTTTCTGCCATATCCATCGTAGTCAAGTCCGTATCCGATTACGAAGTCATTTGGTATTTCAAAACCTATATAATCAACAGGAATATCCTTGGTATATGACTCTGGTTTAAACAGAAGGGTCGCAATTTTAATCCCTGATACTTTTCTTATCACCAGCTCATCCACAATTCGTTCAAGAGTATTCCCTGTGTCAACAATATCCTCAACAACAATTACATACTTATTTTTAATATCTTCATTCCATCCTATAAGTTCTTTTATTGTGCCAGATGATTTTGTACCCTCATATGAAGCCAGCTTCACAAAAGAAATCTTGGCTTTTATATTTATCCTTTTAAAAAGATCTGCAGCGACCAGAAATGCACCATTTAAAATCCCCAGGAAAACCACTTCTTTTCCGTCGAAATCATAGTTTATCTTTTCGGCGAGAATATCCATTCTATCGCTGATTTCCTTTTCTGAAATGTACTCCCTGAATTTTTTATCAAGTACCTGGATTTCTTTCATGATGAATTTGTTTGAACTATTTGCCGATGCGAAAATATGAAATTAATAGCGTATTTTTGTCTTTATCTCTATTGTAAATTAAAATTGTAAAAATGGAACCGAAAGTAAGTATCATTATGGGAAGTACATCAGATCTGCCGGTGATGGAGAGTGCCGCTAAGATCCTGAACGATTTCAGAATTCCTTTTGAGATAAATGCTTTGTCGGCTCACCGGACTCCCGAAGAGGTTGAAATGTTTGCCAAAAATGCGGTATCAAGAGGTATCAAAGTAATAATCGCCGGTGCAGGAATGGCTGCTCATCTTCCTGGAGTCATTGCATCAATGACTCCCCTACCGGTTATCGGGGTTCCTATAAAGGCTTCGCTGGAAGGGCTTGATGCTATATTCTCAATATTGCAGATGCCTCCCGGCATACCGGTTGCGGCTGTAGGTGTAAATGCTGCCCAAAATGCCGGGATACTTGCTGCACAGATACTTGCAACGAGTGATGAATCAATAATGAAGGAAATCCTTAAATATAAGGATAGCCTGAAGAAAAAAATTGTACAGGCAAATGAAGAACTCAAAAATGTAAAGTATCCGTACAAAACAAATTAATCCTATTTCCCTGCAATACTACGTTTAAAACTCCGAGTAACTCCGTGTTAGAAAAATTAATTATACAGGGAGACACTGAGATATAAGAATAATTTATTCAATCCGGAATTTCGCATTATTTTTTTGTATATTAGTGCAATAATTTTTGGAAACAGTTGTTCTCGCTGCAAAAAATAATTGTTCCATTATTTGTTGTTTTTCTGTCAGTTAATGGTTTTGCCGGTGATCCATATAATTTATCGGCAGGAGCAAGACAAACAGGAAT
>Ga0182027_10003623_pt1 | contig 24328 bp, 19 predicted proteins | sample 712E1DmetaG_FD_121300 | JGI IMG/M metagenome (GOLD analysis project Ga0182027, IMG submission 121300) | Permafrost microbial communities from Stordalen Mire, Sweden - 712E1D metaG (Illumina Assembly) | ecosystem: Environmental > Terrestrial > Soil > Wetlands > Permafrost | place: Sweden... | reverse complement strand
TTCCGAGCCCGCTCCGGCCACGCCACCCGCGGAGCCAGTAGCGGCGCCCCCGATGGCCCCAGCCGAACCGCCGAAGCCGCCCGTTTCCGAGCCCGCTCCGGCCACGCCACCCGCGGAGCCAGTAGCCACGCCGCCGATGGCCCCGGCCGAAGCGCCGAAGCCGCCAGCTACCGAGCCCGCTCCGGCCACGCCACCCGCGGAGCCAGTCGCCGCGCCCCCGATGGCCCCAGCCGAACCGCCGAAGCCGCCCGTTTCCGAGCCCGCTCCGGCCACGCCACCCGCGGAGCCAGTCGCCGCGCCCCCGATGGCCCCGGCTGAAGCGCCGAAGCCGCCAGCTACCGAACCCGCTCCGGCCACCCCACCCGCGGAGCCAGGCGCGGCGCCCCCGATGGCCCCGGCCGAAGCGCCGAAGCCGGCCGTTTCCGAGCCCGCTCCGGCCACACCACCCGCGGAGCCAGTCGCCGCGCCCCCGATGGCCCCGGCCGAAGCGCCAAAGCCGCCCGTTTCCGAACCCGCTCCGGCCACGCCACCCGCGGAGCCAGTGGCGTCGGCGCCCGAATCAGCGCCGCTGGCGGCGGAGGATCCCGCGACCCGGCGGGCGGCAGCCGCCAAGCTGTACGCCCAGGGCCGCCAGCTCACCGAGGACGGCAAGCTGCCGGACGCCATCGTAGCCCTCACGAAGGCCGTCACGCTCGATCCGTCGCTTTCCCGCGCTTTCAACGAGCGCGGTTACGCCCGCTTGCTCTTGAAGCGTTACACCCTGGCCGTCGCCGATTTCACCGAAGCCATCCGCCTGAACCCGCTTTATGGCAATGCCTATCACAACCGCGCCAGCGCCCGCCGCCACTCCGGCGACCAGACCGGCGCGGACTCCGACGAAGTCGAAGCCATCCGACTGAGCAAGGTCGGCAGGTAGGCGTCGCCTCTCTTCGCCTCTTTCTGGCGCATTCCCCCGGATCGGCGTTACGGATGTCCCCGAAAGAACGCAGCTTCGGGTATATCTCGCAGTGGGAAGCCGGGCCCCTGCCATCTCAGGGCGAACCCACCGGAGCCCTTTCCCTGGATCATCGCCAGTCGAAATGCGTGTTTCCCGGCCTTCAACGGCCGCACGCCAACCGCTCCCTGCACGGCATTGCCCGGCGAGCCGCAAACCTGCGGCACCGGGGTTGGGCTGGTGGCCACCGCCTGCGAATCGATTTCGACGCGCGCCCTGTCGCGCGGCATGAGAAGGAAGGTGTAGCCGCCGTCGGCCGGCACATCCAGATAGCCCTCATACACCAAAGCGAAGCCGTTCGGGTGCGCACGGATGGGGAGGTTCAAGCCAAGAGCGATCCCCGACTCAACCGGCTGCAAGGAGTCCAAGCCGGGCAGTTGGTCGAAAGAACCCTCGTAGTACCGGTAGGCCAAGCCCGCCGACAGCCCCGATGGGCTGATCGCGGCCTGAAGCGAGCGGGACACGATCGCGGGCCGGTACGTCCAATCGGCGTTCCCGTCAACATCCGTGACCTTCAACAGGACGCGAAACCGGCCCGATCCGTCGCGCAGCGTTCCCTCCGCATCCGGGAAACGGTGCCGCACGCGAGCCCCGGCTGCCCGGGCGCCCTTGAAGATCTTGCTTTCGTGATCCCCTTTGCCGCCCTGTTGCTGCTCTGGATTTCCATCTGGCTCTTGGTCCCCCTGCTGATCGCCAGGAACAAGCTTGCCAGACAGAGTTGGCTGGGCGAACCGGTCACGTTTGTCTTCGGCCCCGAGACAGTCCAAATCGCCAGCGCGAGTGTGTCTTCGGAGATCCATTGGAGTGTCGTCAGAGAGGTCCGCGAGACCAGAAGCCTCTTCCTGCTCTATTACGGTGCGCAGTCCGCAGCCATGATTCCGAAGCGGTTCTTTGCGAGCGCGGCGGGGATCCAGGCTTGGAAAGAGTTGATTCAGGCGCGGATCAAATGCTCCCCCATCGCTGTGCGCGGCATGGCCGCTCGCTGTTGCTGACGCTTGCGGCGACATGGCCCCTTTCTCGGAGCGCCCCTACGCCCCTTGAGTCTCTCTCGGGAACCTTGCCGGGTTCCTTTCACTGCCCGGTCAGCCCCGCCGCCCCTCGCCCCGAATGCTATCCTCTCTGACATGGCAAGCCCCCAACCAACTTCGCATCCATGGCACAAGGAACTGCCGCAGCTCGGCTCCGACGCCGAGTTTGCCGCCCTGCGGCGCGTCTTCCGCGAGAGCGGCTACTCCACCGAGGGCCTGAAGCGCCACTTCGGCGTAGCCGAACTGCGGGAGTATAAGACCCCGCCCGCCGAGGTCCGCGACGCCCAGCCGGTCGAGCGGCCCATCGACGCCCTGATCCGCCTGTTCCTCGACGCCGTGTACGTGGAAGAGGCGGCCCTGGCGCGCGCCCTGCCCGGCGACGTGGTCTCGGCTTTATGGTCGCTGAACCTGCTGGCGAGGAGCCCGCACCACGCGGGCCTGTGCTACTCCAACGTCTCGATCCCACCGGTTGGCGGCATGCTCACCGTCATGGACCGGGCGGCCGGGCCGGACGGGAACCTTTGCGCCATGTCCGCCGACGTGGTCTACCCCGCGGTGGTCGAGAACACCCTCGACTTCATCGCCGGCATCCCCGATACGCCCTGCGACGCGCTGCTCGATCTCGGCACCGGAACCGGGATCGCGGCGCTCGAAGGGGCGCGCTACGCCCGGCACTGCTGGGGCACCGATATTATCGCCCGGCCGGTGCGGTTCGCCGAGTTCAACCGCCGCCTGAACGGCCTCGACAACATGACCACTCTCCAGGGAGATATGTACGAACCCGTCGAGGGCCTCACCTTCGACCGCATCGTCATCCATCCGCCCTACGTGCCCGCCCGAAAGACCGGCCTGGTCTTCCGCGATGGCGGAGAGGACGGCGAACAGATCATCCGCCGTGTGGTCGAGGGGCTGCCGCGATTTCTGCGTCCCGGTGGCCGCATGTACTCGGTGCACATGGCCAGCGACCGCACGGGCGAGCCCTACGAACAGCGCATCCGCAAATGGCTGGGCCCGCAGCAGGCGGAATTCGACGTGGTGGTGATCGCCATGCGGATTCACGAGCCCAAGGATTTCCTGAGCAGACAGCTAAACGTCATCAAGCGCGATCCCGGCGACGTGAGTTTCTGGATGGAAATGTGGAAGGCCAACAAGACCGAGTTTCTGGTCTACTCCTGGGTCCTGGTGCGCCGGCACGACGGCTCCCGGCCGCCGGTAACGGCGCGGGCCCACGCCGGAGAGGACTATCAGCCGCGACACCGCGAGTGGCTGCTCGATTTCGAATCCGCGGCCGCCTCGCCGGACGGCACGGCCATGCTGCTGGCCAGCAAGCCGGTGCTCTCGCCGCACTGCGAATTGGTGGTTCTCAACCGCGTGCGGGACGGCCGGTTCAACGCCGAGGAGTTTCAAACCAGGACCCATCGGCCGTTCGACAACTCGGCTCGGGTTGAAGGCTGGGTGGCGGAACTGATCGCCGAATGCGATGGCACACGGAGCGGGCAGGAGCACTTCGATCGCCGGGTCGCCCAAGGGGTACTGCCCCCGGATGCCGGCGTCGCCGAGTTTGCCGGTGTGCTGCGCTGGCTTATTTCCAATAGCATTCTTCGTCTGCCAGATCGGCCACTAGACTGAGGTTATCCAGGGAAAACCCTAGTACGCATCCCCGGCAAGCATGGTTGCGGACGGGGAAACGGGCCGTATAATCCTCAAGTGTGAGCGGGAAGTTCCACGGAATCCGCGTTAGCTATTGTGGACAGGCACGCGGCGTTTTTTGTGATAGAGTGAATACCTGCCGCCGGCATACAAGGCGGTAAACTGCCGCCATTTTGAAACGGGGGGTGTTATGGCAAGACAAAGCACGCAACATAAGATCGATCGCGTAAGGCCGCCGCGCGTTCAGATTACTTACGACGTGGAAGTCGGCGACGCGATTGAAATCAAGGAACTGCCGTTCGTCATGGGTGTGATGGGCGATTTCTCCGGCCAACCGACCGAGCCGCTGGCGCGGATGAAGGACCGGAAATTCGTGGAGGTTAACCCGGACAACTTCGACAGCGTTCTGGCGAATATGAAGCCGCACCTGTCCTACGCCGTCGAGAACAAACTGAGCGAGGATCCGAACGCCGGAAACCTCAAGGTCAACCTGGATTTCAAGAGCATGGACGACTTTTCTCCGGAGAACGTCGCCCGCCAGGTGGGACCGCTGCGGGAATTGCTGGAACTGCGCGACCGCCTGCGCGACCTGCGCGGCAACATGCAGGGCAACGATAAGCTCGAGGAAATGCTGCGCGAGGCCGTTACCGACAAGGACAAGCTGGCCAAATTGCGGACCGAGATGGGCGTGAAGGAGGGTTCCAATGAGTAGCGACGCCCAACGCGCGGCCCAACCGGCCGCCGCCGAACAGACCGTCGAACGCGGGTTGCTCGACCAGATCGTGGATGAAGGCCGCCTGGCGCGCGACCCCGCGGCGAGAGAACGCGGCAAGAATCTGGTGAAGGAGTTCGTGGCGCAGGTTTTGGAAGGCGCCATGACGGTATCCAAGGACGCCGAAGCCATGATCACCGCGCGCATCGCGCAGATCGATCACCTGGTTTCGCTTCAGCTCAACGAAGTGCTGCACCACCAGGATTTCCAGAAATTGGAAGCCAGTTGGCGCGGTCTCAAGTACCTCATGGATCAGAGCGAAACCAGCGACAAGCTCAAGATCCGCGTGCTCAACGTCACCAAGAAGGAACTGCTGCGCGACTTGCAGCGGGCGCCCGAGTTCGATCAGAGCGCCCTCTTCAAGAAGGTCTACGAAGAGGAATACGGCGTCTTCGGCGGCGCGCCCTTCAGCGCCCTGCTGGGGAATTACGAGTTCGGCCGCGGGCCGGAAGATATCGAGCTGCTGGAGAAAATCTCCAACGTCGCCGCCGCGGCGCACGCTCCGTTCCTGACCGGCACCTCGCCGGACATGCTCAACATGGACAGCTTCTCCACCATCGACGCGCCGCGCGACATGGCCAAGATTTTCGACAGCGCGGAATACGCCAAGTGGAAGAGCTTCCGGCAGAGCGAAGATTCGCGGTACGTCGGCCTGTGCCTGCCGCACATTCTCATGCGCCTGCCGTACGGCAAGAACGGGGCTTCGATCGAAGGCTTCAACTACGAAGAGGGCGTCGACGGCTCCGATCACAACAAGTACCTGTGGGGCAACGCGGCCTGGGCCCTGGGCGCCCGGCTGACGGCGGCCTTCGCCAACTACGGCTGGTGCGCGGCCATCCGCGGCGTCGAGGGCGGCGGCCTGGTGGAAGGCCTTCCGACCCACACCTTCACCACCGATTCGGGCGACGTGGCGCTGAAATGCCCCACCGAATCGCCCATCACCGACCGGCGCGAAAAGGAACTGGCCGACCTGGGCTTCGTGCCGCTGCTGCACTGCAAGGGAACCGACTACGCCGCGTTCTTCAGCGTGCAGTCGGGTCAGAAGCCGAAGCTGTACGACAAGGATGCCGCCAACGCCAACGCGCGGCTGTCCACGCAATTGCCGTACATTCTGGCCATTTCGCGCTTCGCTCACTACATGAAGGTGATGATGCGCGACAAGATTGGCAGCTTCATGTCGCGCGGCGAGTGCGAGAACTTCCTCAATACGTGGATTCTGCAATACGTGGTGGGGAACGACAACGTGGCGGCGGAAGTCAAGGCCCGCAAGCCGCTGCGAGAGGCCAAGATAGAAGTGGTGGAAGTCCCCGGCAAGCCAGGCGTCTATCGCGCGGTGGCTTACTTGAAGCCGCACTTCCAGTTGGACGAGCTTTCCGTCTCCCTGCGCCTGGTCGCCGACCTGCCGCAAAGCGGGAAGTAGCGAGTGAGATCCGGCCGGCCATCCGAGGGGAATGCCGGCCACAACTTTTCAACGAAAGACACAGGAAAAATAACAGGAGGAAATACGTATGGCATTTGATGCGTTTTTGAAATTGGACACGATCAAGGGCGAATCCAAGGATTCCAAGCACGCCGGCGAAACCGAGATCTACTCATTTAGTTTCGGCGCCAGCAACAGCACCACCATCGGGTCGGCCAGTGGCGGCGCCGGCGGCGGCCGGGCCAGCTTCGGAGCCTTCTCATTCATGAAGAAGACCGACAGCGCCAGCCCGCTGCTGTTCCAGGCCTGCTGCCAGGGCAGCCACATCGCCACCGGAGGCCTCACCTTGCGGAAGTCGGGCGGCGACAATCCGGTGGAGTACTTGAAGTGGAAGTTCGCCGAGATCTTCGTCGAATCCATCCAGTGGTCCGGTTCTTCGGGCGGTGACGACTCTCCCAGCGAGAGCGTGTCGTTCGTTTACGGCCAGCAGACCATCGACTACCAGCCGCAGGGCGCCAAGGGCACTGCCGAAGGCGGCGCCATCCATGGCGGCTGGGACGTAACTACCAACAAGAAGGCCTAGTCTTTCCGTTGCCGGCAATGCCATACAGGCCGCTAGGGCGGGCCGGCTGGCTGGCTGGGTAACCAAACGGCTCGACGACATGGGGCGGACGTCTTCCGGGCGTCCGCCAACTGTCCGACGGCGGCGCGTTTCGCGGCCGGGGAAACCTTAACATGACAGCTCGAGAACTTTATCAGGCCGGTAAGCTTGGTGAGGCCATCCAGGCGCTGGGCGCGGAACTGCGCGACGATCCGGCCAATGCGCGCAAGCGCATCTTCCTCTTCGAATTGCTGTGCTTCGCCGGCGAGTACGACCGCGCCGAGAAGCACCTCGACGTACTGGCGCAGGCGGGTCCCGATGCGGCCACCGGGTGTCTGCTCTATCGCGCGGCGCTGGCCGCCGAACGGTCGCGCTGCGACCTCTTCGCCAAGAAGGAGTATCCCCCGCTTCCCGCCGGCGCCGGCGCAATCCGGGGAACCTGGAACGGGAAACCGTTCGAATCCATCGAGGACGCCGACCCGCGCATCGGTCCGCGTATCGAAATTTTCGCCGCCGGCCAGTATATGTGGCTCCCCCTGGCGCACGTGGCATCCATCGAGATTCAGGAGCCCAAGCGGTTGCGCGACCTCTTGTGGTCCCCCGCCCTGGTGCGCACCGGCAAGGCGTTTAAGGGGCAGGAACTGGGCGAAGTGTTGTCGCCGGTGCTTTCCCCGTTCAGCTTTCGTCACGCCGACGATGCCGTGAAACTGGGCCGCGCCACCGTCTGGGAGGAGCGGGAAGACGGCGGCGTCATCCCCTTCGGGCAGAAAATGATGGTGGTGGATGGCGAAGACGTGCCGATTTTGGAACTGCGCCGCCTGGAACTCGCCGCCGATACCGAGACCGTCCCCGACGAGAGCCATGCCGCCGCGGAATGAACCTCCGCGGGTTTGCCGCGCCTCGAGGTGATCGATGCCGCGATGGGAACCCGAACAAACCGTCACCCAGTCGATCGTCGAACGCTTGATCGACATGGAGCCGAATAGCGGCGTGGAGACCCCACCCACGCGGGCGCAATCGGTGCGGACTCTCAAGGCCGGCCTGCGGCGCGATCTGGAGTGGCTCCTCAATACCCGGCGCACGCCGGAAGCCGCCGGGGACGAGTACCGCGAGACCTCGAAATCGCTGTTCAACTACGGGCTGCCCGATATCACCTCCGTCAATTGGGAAAGCGCGCGCGACCGCGGCCGCCTGACGCGTTTTATCGAAGACGTGGTCCACACCTACGAGCCGAGAATCGGCCGCCTCAGGGTGGTGCCCATCGAGGCCGACGCCGGATCGCGGCACGTCCTGCGGTTCCAGATCGAAGGCATGCTGGAAATGGATCCCGCCCCCGAACACATTTCCTTCGACACCGTCCTGCAACTCACCAGCGGCGAGTACCAGGTCAAGGGAGAGCCGGGTGCGTGACGAGTTGCTTCTGTACTATGAGCGGGAGCTGACGTTTCTGCGCCAGATGGGCGCCGAGTTCGCCGCCAAGTACCCGAAGATCGCCTCGCGCCTGGTGCTCGAAGCCGACAAGTGCGAGGACCCGCACGTGGAGCGCATGCTGGAAGCTTTCGCCTTCCTGGCCGCCCGCGTCCACCTCAAGATCGACGACGAGTTCCCGGAAATCACCGAGGCCCTGCTCAGCGTTCTGTATCCCCACTACCTGCGCCCCATTCCCTCCATGTCGGTCGTGGAGTTCCACATGGATTACGAACAGGTGTCGCCGGAGAAAGGCCTGAAGCTCGATCGCGGCGCCTTGCTGCGGTCGCGGCCGGTCAACGGGGTGCCGTGCAAGTTCCGCACCTGCTATGACGTGACGTTCTGGCCGGTGGAAGTGGCGGAAGCCGAGTGGAAGACGCCCGACCGGCTACTACCCGCCATCCGCTCTTCCGAGGCGGCCTACGCCTTGCGCCTGGATCTCCGCTGCGCCGGCGATGTGACTTTCTCCAAGCTGGCGCTCGATTCGCTGCGCTTCTACCTCAACGGAGAAAGCAACCTGGTGCACAATCTCTACGAGGTTCTGTGCAACAACCCGGTGCAGATTCTGGTCCGCGATCCGAATCCCAAATCCAAGATCCCCCCGGTGGTTCTCCCTGCCACGGCCCTGCGGCCGGTGGGCTTCGGCGAGGATGAAGGCATGCTGCCCTATCCCCGCCGCTCCTTCATCGGCTACGGACTCTTGCAGGAGTACTTCTGCTTCCCGCAGAAGTTCTTCTTCCTCGATCTTACCGGCCTGGACCGCGTCCGCGCCGCCGGCTTCGGCGGCCGCGTCGAAGTCATCGTCCTGTTGTCGCCCTTCGAACGCGCCGACCGCCGCCAGATGCTGGAACTGGGAGTCAACTCCAAGACGTTCCGTCTCAACTGCGCGCCCATCGTCAACCTCTTTCCGCAAACCGCCGAACCGATTCTGCTGAGCCACGCGCGCTTCGACTACCCCGTGATTCCGGACGTGAACCGGCGAACCTCCATGGAGGTCTTTCAGATCAACGACGTGGTGAGCGCCGCCCCCGGGGAGCGGGAAGTCATTCAGTTCGAGCCGTTCTACTCTTTCCGGCACGGCCTCACGCGGAGCAAGGCGCAGGCTTTCTGGCACGCCAAGCGCAACCCGTCCGGGTTCCGCGACGACGAAGGCACCGAGGTCCAACTCTCGCTGGTGGACCTCTCCGGCAGGCCCGTCCGGCCCGATCTGGATTCGCTCACCGTGCGCACCATCTGCTCCAACCGCGACCTGCCCTCGCGGCTTCCCTTCGGCAACGAGAGCGGAGATTTCGAACTCGATGGCGCCGCCGCCGTGAAGACCACCGTGGCCCTCATCAAACCCACCGATACCCTTCGCGCTCCCGCCAGCAAGGACTCTCTCTGGCGCCTGACCTCCCATCTTTCGTTGAACTACCTGTCGCTTGTAAACGAGGGGCGCGAGGCCTTGCAGGAGATTCTGCGCCTGTACAACTTCTCGGGGTCGACCTATTCGGAGCGCCAGATCCAGGGCATCGGCAGCGTCGACAGCCGGCGCCATTTCGCGCGCGTGGCATCGTCGGAAGACAGCTTGGGCGGCGTGTCGTTCGCCCGCGGCACGCTGGTGGATCTGGAGTTCGACGAGGAACAGTTCGTCGGCGGCGGCGTGTACCTGTTCGCCGCCGTGCTCGAGTACTTCCTGGGCCTTTACGTTTCCATCAACAGTTTCAGCCAACTGCGTGTACGTTCCCGCCAGCGGAAGGAGGTACTCAGGCAATGGCCACCACGCGCCGGCCGCAAGATCCTGATGTAGCCTCCGCCGCCGGGGCTTCCGGGGCCGTCGATCCCGAGCGCTGGCCCATCGCCAGGACGCTCGACCGGGAACCCTGGCACTTCGAGTTCTTCCAGGCCGTCCGTCTGCTGCAGCGGATGAGCCCCCAGCGGCAGGTAGTCGGACGTTTTTCCAATCCGCGCGACGAAGCCGTGCGCTTTGGCGCGCACGCGTCGGTGGGCTTCCCGGCCAGTGAAATCCAGGCGCTTGCCCGCCCCGCCGCCGGCCCGGTCGCGCTTACCGTGAACTTCATGGGCCTGACCGGCCCCCTGGGCGTACTCCCGCTGGCCTACAGCAGCCTGGTGATCGACCGCGTGCGCGCTCGTGACGGCGCCATGCGCGATTTCTTCGATCTGTTCAATCACCGGATCGTCTCGCTCTTCTGCCAGGCCTGGGAAAAGTACCGTTTCGCCATCGCCTACGAACGCGGCGAACGCGACCGATTCTCTTTCCAGGTGCGCGCCCTGATCGGGCTGGGCACGCCCGGACTGGAGAACCGCCAGCACGTCTCCGACGATTCGCTGCTGTACTTCAGCGGCCTGCTGGGCCTCCACGCCCGCTCGGCCACGGGTTTGCGCCAGTTGCTGATAGACTATTTCGGAGTTCCGGTGGAGGTGGACCAGTTCGTGGGAGCATGGTACCCCGTGGAGCCCGATCTGCAATGCTGCCTGGGGCTGGAGAGCAGCGACTCCGAGCGTTTGAACCTGGGCGCGCTGGTGGGCGACGAAATCTGGGACCAGCAGTCGCGGGTCCGCGTGCGCATGGGCCCACTGACGCTCGAACAGTATCTCGACTTCCTTCCCGGCGGCGAGGCGCATCGCCGCGTCCGCGCGCTGACCAGCTTCTTCGCCAAGGGGGAGTTCGATGTGGAATTGCAACTCGTGCTGCGGCGGGCCGAGGTTCCCCCGTGCGAGTTGAAATTTGGCGGCGGAGTGGTGCCGCAACTCGGGTGGACGAGCTGGGTCAAATCGGCGCCCTTCGCGCGCGACCCCGGCGAGACGGTGTTGGAGTTATGAAGAGAAAGAACAAGAACACACTTAGCCACAGATGAACACGGATAAATACGGATACACCGATTCTCTTCGATCTGTGTTTATCTGTGTTCATCTGTGGCCCTGTTTCTTGTTTTGGATGTTTGCCGTGATCTGACAGGAGAACATACATGGGGATCAGCCTGAAAGCGATCGTTTCCAAACTGAATGATACGACCAGAACGGCGTTGGAAGGCGCGGCCGGCTTGTGCCTGGCGCGCACTCATTATGACGTCGAAATCGAGCACTTCGTGATGAAGCTGCTGGATTCCACCGATTCGGATTTCGCCCGGATCGTCAAACAATTCGGCGTGGACAAGGGCCGCCTGTCGGGCGAACTCGGCCGCGCGCTGGACAAACTGAAGACCGGCAACGCCCGCACGCCATCCTTCAGCCCATCCCTGTTCACCATGTTGACCGAGGCATGGACGCTCGGCTCGCTCGAGTTCAACGCGGCCCAGGTGCGCACCGGGTTCACCATCCTCGCCCTGGTCTCGCACGAGGACCTGTCGCGCATCGTCCGCGAGATCGGCAAGGAACTGCAGAAGATCGAGCCGGAAGCCCTGCGCAAGCAGTTGCCCGCCATCCTCGCGGATTCGCTGGAGTACGTCGCCGAACCGGTGGCCGCGGCCGGCCCCGCCGGAGCGCCGGGTGCGGCCAAGCCCGGCGGCAAGACGCCCAACCTCGACCAGTTCACCGTCAACCTCACCGAGAACGCCAGGAAGGGCAAGATCGATCCCGTGCTGGGACGCGATTTCGAGATCCGCCAGATCGTCGACATCCTCACCCGCCGCCGCCAGAACAACCCCATCCTCACCGGTGAGGCAGGCGTGGGCAAGACCGCCGTGGTGGAAGGCTTCGCCTACCGCATCGTGCAGGGCGACGTTCCCCCGGTGCTGCGCAACGTCACGGTGCGCACGCTCGACCTGGCCCTGTTGCAGGCCGGAGCCGGCATCAAGGGCGAGTTCGAGAATCGGCTGAAGAGCCTGATCGAGGAAGTCAAGTCGTCGCCCACGCCCATCGTCCTCTTCATCGACGAGGCTCACACCATGATCGGCGCGGGAGGAGCGGCCGGCCAGAACGATGCCGCCAACCTCCTCAAGCCGGCTCTGGCGCGCGGCGAGTTGCGCACCATCGCGGCCACCACGTGGTCGGAATACAAGAAGTACTTCGAGAAGGATCCAGCGCTGGCGCGGCGCTTCCAGGTGGTAAAGGTCGAGGAGCCCACCGAAGCCAAGTGCCAGATCATGATGCGCGCGGTGGCGCCGTTCCTGGAAAAGCACCACGGCGTGCGCATCCTGGATGAAGGCGTCGCCGCCGCGGTCAAGTTGTCGCATCGCTATCTGCCGGACCGCCAGCTTCCCGACAAGGCGGTCAGCGTGCTCGATACGGCCTGCGCCCGCCTGTCGCTGGGACAGAACGCCACGCCGGCGGCCGTCGAGGACGCGTCTCGCGAAATCGACGATTGCGACGTGCAGACCCGCGTGCTGGAACGCGAGGCCGCGCTCGGCGCGGACCACGGCGAGCGTCTGGCCGCCATCGCCAAACAAAAGGCTGCCACCGGGATCCGCCTGGCCGAGTTGACGGCGCGGTGGGAAAAGGAGCGCGACCTGGTGAGCAAGATCCGCGAGGTCCGCGCCAAGCTGGAAGGCGAAGCGCAGCCCGCCGCGGCCGGCGCCGCGGTAGCCCCGCCCGCGTCTGCCGCCGCCGCTGGCGCCACTGCCACCGCCGGCGCCGCGGTAGCCCCGCCCCCGCCTGCCGCCGCCGCGGCAGCCCCGGCCCCGCCCGCGCCTGCCGCCGCCGCTGGCGCCCCTGCCACCGCCGCGGCCGGCGCCGCGGTAGCCCCCTCCCCCGCCGAAGCGCCACCCCCTCCCGCCGATCCCGAAGCTCTGCGCGCCGAGCTCAAAGCCCTGGACGCCGAGTTGGAGCAGGTGCAGGGCGAGAAGCCGCTGATGCGCATCTGCGTGGATTCCCACATCGTGGGCGACGTGGTCTCCGCCTGGACCGGCATTCCCATCGGACGGATGCTGAAGGACGAAGTGCAGGCGGTGCTGCAACTCGAAAGCTATCTGGGCCGCCGCGTGATCGGGCAGGACCATGCCCTGGCCATGATCAGCGAACGCATCCGCACCTCCAAGGCCGGAATGGAAGATCCCAGCAAGCCCATCGGCGTGTTTATGCTGGTGGGGCCGAGCGGCGTCGGCAAAACCGAAACCGCGCTCGCCCTCGCCGACCAGCTTTATGGCGGCGAACGCAGCCTGATCACCATCAATATGTCGGAGTTCCAGGAAGCGCACACCGTCTCGACCCTGAAGGGCGCGCCTCCCGGATACGTGGGCTACGGCGAGGGCGGCGTTCTCACCGAGGCGGTGCGGCGCAAACCCTATTCCGTGCTGCTGCTGGACGAGGTCGAAAAGGCCCATCCGGACGTGCTGGAACTGTTCTTCCAGGTGTTCGACAAAGGCAAGATGGAAGACGGGGAAGGCCGCGAGATCGACTTCAAGAACAACATCATCATCCTCACCTCCAACGCCGGCACCGATACGTTGATGAAGCTTACGGCCGACCCCGAGACCATGCCCAGTTCCGAGGGCCTGCTGAAGGCCTTGAAGCCGGAGCTGAACAAGATCTTCAAACCGGCGTTTCTGGGACGCATGGTGATCATTCCGTATTTCCCGATTCGCGACGAGGCATTGAAGCAGATCGTACGGCTCAAGGTGGCCAAGATCCAGCGGCGGCTGCTGGAAACGCACAAGATCGCGCTTACGTTCGACGAGGCGCTGATCGACGAAGTGGCCAAGCGCTGCACCGAGGTCGAGAGCGGCGCGCGCAATGTGGACAACATTCTCACCAATACGATGTTGCCCGAGATTTCCCGGCAGATCCTGGGACGCATGGCGGAACGGCAGAAGTTCGCTCCCATCCATGTGTCGGTCGGGCCGGACGGAGCGTTCGTTTACAACTAACCCGGCGCCACCCGGAACCGCGAGCGTAAGCGAGCGGCCCCGGGCGAGAGCGCACTATCCAGCGGTCTGGGACCCGGGGCGGGACGCGATCCCGCCCCTCATCGGAGGGCGAAATGAATTTTCTCGAAACCGACCGGCCAATGAGGCTCACCACCCCTCTTGGCGCCAATAAGCTGTTCCCCATCGCCATGTCCGGTCACGAGGCGATTTCCGAGTTGTTCCAGTTCCAGATCGAAGCCGTCTGGACCGACGAATCGCCCCTCGACTTCAAGTCCGTGCTCGGCTTCAATGTCACCCTGGAGATGGACTTGCCGGCCGGAAAGCGCTACTTCAACGGCATCGTTCAGTCCATCACCCAGGGCGTCCACGATTCCGAGCGCTTCATCACCCACTACTTCCTGGAAATCGTGCCGGAGATGTGGCTGCTCACGCGCAACGTGCAGTCCCGCATCTTCCAGCAGAAGAGCGTTCCCGATATTATTCAGGAAGTCTGGAGCAAGCTGGGGTTGACGTCCACACTGAAGAAGAGCCTTTCCGGAACGCATTCCCCGCGCGAGTACTGCGTCGAGTTCCAGGAATCGGATTTTCAGTTCGTCAGCCGCCTGATGGAATCCGAGGGCATCTTCTACTTCTTCCAGCACGAGGACGGCAAGCATACCTGCGTCATGGCCGACGCCAACACGGCATTCCAGCCTTTGCCCGGCGGCTCGACTGTGAAGTTCGACGAAACGCAGGGCGGCATTCGCGAGCTAAGCAAGATCCACGAATGGCACAAGGCGCAGGGAATGCGGTCGGGCAAATACTCGCTGGAGGATTGGAACTTCGAGACCCCAGCCACCGACCTGCTGGTCTCCGAGCCAACCAGCGTCAAGGTGCAGGGAAACGACAAGCTGGAACTCTATGAGTACCCCGGCGGCTACATGCAGAAGGGCGACGGCGAGGGGATCGCCAAGCTTCGCATGCAGGATGAAGAGGAGCCCGGCGCCACGGTGCGCGGTGCTAGCCTGCACGGCGGGTTCTGCCCGGCCTACAAATTCACCCTGGACGAGTATTTCTCCGACAGCGGCAAGGAATGGATCCTCACCGGCGTGGAGCACGCCGCCAAGCAGCCGTTGATTTTGGCTCCGGATGCACAGCCATTCGAATACAGCAACGGGTTCACCTGCATCGCCTCCTCCACGCCTTACCGGCCGCCCCGCGTGACGCCGGCTCCCCGGGTGAAAGGGCTGCAAAGCGCCATAGTCGTCGGTCCCTCGGGCGAGGAAATCTACACCGACCAATACAGCCGCGTCAAGGTGCAGTTCCATTGGGACCGCGAGGGCAAGAAGGACGAAAAGAGCTCCTGTTGGATCCGCGTGGCCACGTTCTGGGCCGGCAAGCAGTGGGGCGCCATTCACATTCCCCGCATCGGCCAGGAAGTGGTGGTCGATTTCGTGGATGGCGACGTCGACCGGCCCCTCATCGTGGGCAGCGTTTACAACGCCAGCACCATGCCCCCCTATACGCTGCCGGCGAACATGACCCAGAGCGGCGTCAAGAGCCGCAGCTCCAAGGGCGGCGCCGCCGCCAACTACAACGAGCTGCGCTTCGAGGACAAGAAGGGAAGCGAGCTCGTCACCCTTCACGCCGAGAAGGACCAGTCCATCGAGGTCGAAAACGACGAAACCCACTGGGTGGGCCACGACCGCACCAAGAACATCGACCACGACGAAACCGTTACCGTCAAGGGAAAGCGCACCGAGACCGTGACCGGCAACGAAACCATCGTCGTCGACCAGGGCAATCGCAGCCTCACCCTGAACATGGGGAACGACTCCACGGAGCTCAAGATGGGCAACCAGTCCACAAACGTCGACATGGGCAAGATCGACGAAACCGCCATGCAATCCATCACCTTGACCGTGGGCCAGAGCAGCATCAAGATCGACCAGATGGGTGTTACGATTCAAGGGATGATGATCAAGATCACGGGCCAGATTCAGGTGGACGTGGAAGGCCTGATGACCCAGATCAAAGGCACCGCCATGCTGCAGGAGCAGGGCGGCATCGTGATGATCAACTGACATGGGGGAAGCGCCGCAAGCAATTTCGAGGGTGGTCGCCATCGGTTCCGTAGCCGAACTTGGCGAAGAGGCCATGGCGCTGTTGCGCCCCAACCTGCACCCGCTCGAATTCGTGAGCCTGTTGATGGAAAAGCGCCTTTACCCGGACGCCGCGCGGTTTCTGGCGCACGCCTTGCCGAAGCGCGAAGCCGTCTGGTGGGCCTGGGTTTCGGCGCGCCGCGCGGCGGGTCCCGATCCGCCGCCCAAGATCAAGGCTTCCTTGCAGGCCACGGAGAAGTGGATCTCCGATCCGAACGAGGAGCATCGCCGCGCCGCCATGGCCGCCGCCCAGGCAGCCGATCTCGGCTCCGCCGCGGGCTGCGCCGGACTGGCCGCGTTCTTCAGCGGCGGCAGCCTAGGCCCTCCGGAAGCTCCGCCCGTCCCGCCCGGCGAGTTTCTCACCGCCAAGGCCGTGTCGGGCGCCATCATTTTCAGTTCTCTCGCCACCGAACCGCAGAAGGCTCCCGAGAAGTTCCAGGCGGCCATCGCGCAGGGCGTGGACGTCACCAAGCGCATCAAGCTCTGGGAGCAACCGTAGAGGAGGGATACCGTCATGGGAATGCCGGCCGCGCGAATCACCGACATGCATGTGTGCCCCATGGTGACGGGGATCGTTCCCCACGTCGGAGGGCCCATCCTGCCGCCGGCCGCGATCACCGTGCTGATCGGCAAACTGCCGGCCGCGCGCGCCACCGACATGGCGGTGTGCGTTGGCCCGCCCGACGTGATCGCCCTGGCGTCGTTCACCGTGCTCACCTGCAAGCTGCCGCAGGCGCGCATCGGCGACATGACCGCTCACGGCGGCGCCATCGTCATGGGATTCCCCACCGTGCTGGTGGGCTAAACCCGGGGACAGACGGAACGTTCACCAGGTTTCCGGTAAGGTATTGCAAATAAGGCTCCGCAGATGTTCGGTTTTGGGAAAACCGGGGAACGTTCCGTCTGTCCCCGGGTTTTATACAATGGGAGCACCCCCATGAAATCTGCCTGGCGATGGACTCTCTCGCGAATCGCGCTCGTAGCCGGACTGATCTCCGTGTGCGCTCTGCTGAATTCCCAGCGCGCCCCGCGGGACCGGGTCGGCCCGCTCCCGGACGGCGGATTCCTGCTCAACAGCTTCTGGCGGGTGGCGCCCGTGGGCCGGCAGGTGCCGCTCGACACGCTGCCCATGTCCACGGCGCTCTCGCCCGACGGCCGATACCTGCTGGCGCTCAACGGCGGCTACAATCCCCCGTCGGTCACCGTGCTCGACGCCAAATCCGGTAGTGTGCTGGGCAACACTCCGGTGCCCGACGGCTGGCTCGGTCTCGCGTTTTCCGCGAAGGGCGACCGCGTGTACGTGGGCGGCGGCTCGCAGGCCGCGGTTTTCGAGCTCGCCTTCGCGGACGGCAAGCTCACCGCCACGCGCACCTTCGAGGTCACCCCCAAGGCCAAGCGCGCGGACGACGACTTCGTGGGCGACGTCGCCTTCTCTCCCGACGGGCGCCTGCTGTACGCGGCCGAGTTGTACCGCAACCAGATCGCCGTCATCAATCCGCAATCGGGCATGGTGATCAACCGCTTCAAGACCGGCCGGCGCCCGTACCGCATCGTGTTCCATCCCGACGGCCAATCGTATTTCGTGTCGCTGTGGGCGGATGGCTCCGTAGGCCACTACCAGACCTCCAACGGCGAGTTGCTGGTGCGGCTGCCCGTCGCCGCCCATCCCACCGACATGGTTTGGAGAGCCGGCGCGCCCGCCGAAACCGAACCTGGCGAGCACGCCGAGCCCGCGTACGCCGCGCGCCTCTTCGTCGCGGCGGCCAACACCAACAGCGTCTACGCCATCGGCGTAACCTCCGGCAAGCGGTTGAGCGTGGTCGAGAGTATCAACCTGGCCATGTCGCCGCGCCAGCCGCTGGGCATGACTCCCTCCGGCCTGGCGCTCAGCCCCGACGGCAAGCGCCTGTTCGTGGCCTGTTCCGACGCCAACGCCGCCGGCGTGGTGGATCTCTCGGAAGACCGCAGCCGCGTCGAGGGATTCATCCCCGCCGGCTGGTATCCCACCGCCGTGCGCGTGCTGCCGTCCGGCGCGCTGGTGATCCTCAACGGCAAGGGAGTGCGCTCCTACGCCAATCCCAATGCTCCGGGACCGATGACCCCGCGCCGGCCACACGAGCCGGAGCGCGAAGGCTACGTCGCCCGCATGCAGACCGGCACGGCTTCCTGGATCGAACCCTTCAGCGACGAGCAGTTGGCCGCCTGGACCGCCGAGGCGCGCGCCAATTCCCCCTACCGCGATGCCCAACTGGACCAGCCCAACCCGCTGCCGCCCATCGAACACGTCATCTACATCGTGAAGGAAAACCGCACCTACGACCAGGTGCTGGGCGACATCAAGGAGGGCAACGGCGACCCGTCGCTGGTGTTGTTCGGCGATGGTGTCACTCCCAACCTGCACAAGATCGCGCGCGAGTTCGTGCTGCTCGACAACTTCTACGTCTCCGCCGACGTCAGCGCCGACGGCCACAATTGGTCCACCGCCGCCATCGCCCCCGATTACGTTCAGAAGATGTGGCCGAATCAGTACGCCGAGCGCCGCAAGACCTACGATTTCGAGGAGCAGGACCCCGCCGCCCAGCCGCCCGCCGGCTACCTCTGGAGCAACGCCGCCATGGCCGGAGTCTCCATCCGCAATTTCGGTTACATGGTGGAGAACAAGAAAGCCATTGCGCCCACCGGAAGCGAGCAGATCGACAAAATCGACGATCCCGTACTGGCCAAAGTCACCAACCGCAACTTCCGCACCTTCGATCTGGACTATCCCGACGTGGAGCGCGCCAAAGTCTTCCTGGCCGAGTTCGCAGAGTATGAAAAGACCGGCACGATGCCGCGCCTGATCTTCTTGCGGCTGGGCAACGATCACACCCAAGGCACCAAGGCCGGCGCGCTCACTCCGCTATCCTACGCCGCCGACAACGACCTGGCCGTGGGAACCGTCGTCGAGGCGGTTTCCAGGTCGCGCTTCTGGCCCGGCACGCTCATCTGCATTCTCGAGGACGACGCGCAGAACGGTCCCGACCACGTGGACTCGCACCGCTCGACGGCCTACCTGATTTCGCCCTTCATCAAGCGGCACTCCGTGGACAGCCACATGTACAACACCACGTCGATGCTGCGCACCATGGAATACGCGCTGGGCCTGCGTCCCATGACGCACTTCGACGCCTCCGCGCCGCCCATGACCGCCGCGTTCCAAAGCCAGCCCGACCCCGCGCCGTTCACCGCCGAGAAGCCGCGCGTTTCGCTCACCGACAAGAATCCGCCCAACGCCCCCGGCGCGCGGGCCATGGAGCGCATGAACTTCGCGAAAGCCGACGACATCGACGAAGACGCGCTCAACGACGCCTTGTGGCGCTCCATCCGCAAGGACGCCCCGCCTCCCCCGGTACGGAGTTACTTCGGGAGGTAGGTGCCCTTTTCTTCGTACTACTACCTGTCAAATTCTTCGCGCGCCGCACCGGTCTTATTTACTACCACCTGTCAGATTCTTCGCGCGCCGCACCGGTCTTATGTACTACTGTCTGTCAAATTCTTCGCGCGCCGCGACGGTTTTATGTACTACTACCTGTCAAATTCTCGCGCACCGCACCGGTCTTATTTACTGCTACCTGCCAAATCCCTCGTGCGCCGCGACGGTTTTATGTGGGGCAGGCTGGCAGCCTGCGGCCGATTGTCAATCGGCCCGGCGAGCGAAGCTCGCCTGCACGCGAGACGAACTGGCCCGCGGCGGCCCGGAACATCACGCGCGGTTCGGTTGCGGCCATGCTGCTCTGCGGGGCAGGTTGTTACCCTGCGGCCGATTGTCAATCGGCCCGGCGAGCTGGTCTCGCCTGCGCGGGGCAATCACTCGCCCCCGAAAGCCTGGTTCATCCCGCGTGATCCGTGCGAGGCTTCCAGCCGGGCCAGCCGCGCCGCCTCCTGAGTTGGATCAACTTGATCCATTCTCTCTTTGTAAGTAGCTGATTCCATTCACTCAACGGATTCGCAGTTGGATCGACTTGATCCAACTCGAGACCGGCTCGACACAGAGCGATCTTCCCCCTCTGCTACGCTGAGGTTGTCCATGCCTCCCCTGCGCAAGCCCGAAATAATGAGCCCCGCCGGCTACTGGCCGCAGTTGGGCGCGGCCATCGAGGCCGGCGCTGACGCCGTCTATTTCGGCCTCAAGCACTTCACCGCGCGCGCCAAGGCGGGCTTCCCGCTGGCCGAACTGCCCGCCGCCCTGGCCACGCTGCACCGCCGCGGCGTCAAGGGCTACGTCACCTTCAACACCCTGGTCTTCGATCACGAAATCGCCGCGGCCGCCCGCGCCTTGGAAGCCATCGCGCGCGCCGGCGCCGACGCCATCATCGTGCAGGACGTGGGCATCGCCCGCCTCGCCGGCCGCATTGCACCTGGTCTCACCGTCCACGCCAGCACGCAGATGAGCGTCACCAACGCCGCAGGCGTCCGCCTGGCGCAACGCTTCGGGGCCACACGCGTGACCCTGGCGCGCGAGCTCTCGCTCGACGAGGTCCGCGCCATCCGCGCCGCCACCGATTGCGAGCTCGAAATCTTCGTCCACGGCGCGCTGTGCGTGGCCTATTCCGGGCAGTGCCTCTCGTCGGAAGCCTGGGGCGGACGCAGCGCCAACCGCGGCCAGTGCGCGCAGGCCTGCCGCCTGCCGTACGAATTGCTGGTCGATGGCCAGCCGCGCCCGCTCGGCGACGCCCGCTATCTGCTCTCGCCCGGCGACCTGTTTGCCCTGCGCCAGATTCCCGAGATCGTCGGGATCGGCATCGCCGCGCTCAAAATCGAGGGCCGCTACAAGGACGCCGATTACGTGGCGCTCTCTACGCGCGCCTACCGCCAAGCCGTCGACGATGCCTGGGCCGGCCGCGCCCCGCACATCGGCGCCGCCGCCGAGCAGCAACTCGAACAGGTCTATTCGCGCGGTCTCGGGCCGTTCTTCCTCCTGGGCACGGACCATCAGGCGGTGGTCCGCGGCCGCGCACCGCGCCACCGCGGCGTGCTGATGGGGACGGTCGCGGAGGTTTCCCATGAAGCCGTTTTGATCGAGACCGCCGATACGCACCGCGTCTCGCCGCTGAAGCCCGGCGACGGCGTGGTGTTCGACGCGGCGGGCTGGCGCAGCCCCGAGGAGCCCGAGGAGGGTGGCCGCATCTTCCAGGCGGCGCCGCGCGGCGGCAAGCTGGAGTTGCGCTTCGGCAATGGCGTCCTGAAGCCCGGCCGCATCCGCCGCGGCGATCTGGTCTGGCGCACCCACGATCCCGACGTCGATCGCGCCGCGCGCGCGTATCTCGATCCCGCGTTACCGGTGAGCAAGCAGCCGGTCTCCGTGCGTGTTATCGCCCGCGAGGGCGAGCCGCTACGGACCGAGTGGCGCGCGGGCGATGCCGTGGCGCGCGTCGAATCCTCAGGCCCGCTGGGCGCGGCCCGCCATCGCGCCCTCGACCGCGAGTTTCTGCGCGAGCAATTCGGCCGCCTGGGCAACACGCCCTACAAACTCGCGGACATCGAACTGGAGACCTCGGGCGCGCCCTTCGCTCCCAGTTCGCTGCTCAACCAGGTGCGCCGCGAGGCCGTAGAGCAATTGCAGCAATTGCAGGGCGCGCCCAAGCCCATCGCCATCCATGCGGCCGCGCTGCCCGAACCGGAGCCCGCGCCCGCGCGCCACCGCGCGCCGCCCGCCGTCCCGGAACTGCACCTGCTGGTGCGCACCCCCGCGCAACTGGACGCCGCCATCGACCTGCGCCCCGCCAGCATCACGCTCGACTACCTGGATCTCTACGGCCTGCGCCCCTCGCTCGACCGCGTCCGCGCCGCGGGCCTGCAGCCGCGCGTGGCCAGCCCGCGCGTGCTCAAACCCGGCGAGGAGCGCATCGTGGATTTCCTGCGGAGCTGCGACTGCCCCATCCTGGTGCGTTCCGCGGGCCTGATCGAGGCGCTACGCGAAACGCCGCATGCCGCGTTGATCGGCGATTTCAGTTTGAATGCCGCTAGCTGCATCTCCGCCGCCGAATTCCTGGCGCTGGGCCTTTCGCTGATCGCGCCCGCGCACGACCTGAACGCCGCGCAAGTGGCCTCGCTCGCCGCCTCCGTTGGCGCGGAGCGAATCGAAGCCGTGGCCTACCAGCACCTGCCCGTGTTTCACACCGAGCACTGCGTTTTCTGCCGCTTCCTCTCCACCGGACACAGCTTTCGCGATTGCGGCCGCCCGTGCGAGAGCCACATCGCGGCCCTCCGCGACGCCACCGGCCGCGCGCACCCCGTCCTGGCCGACGTGGGATGCCGCAACACCGTGTTCGGCGCCGAAGCCCAGCAGGCCGCCGCGCACCTGGACGAATGGCGCGCCGCCGGCATTTTCCGCTTCCGCCTGGAATTCGTCCACGAATCCGCCGAGCAGGTTTGCGGCGTGACGCGCGCCTTTGAAGAAACGTTGGCCGGCCGCCGTACCTCGCGCGACCTGGCGCAAACCCTGCAACGCGTCACCCCCGGAGGAGTTACTGAAGGCAGCCTGTTCGTGCCGGCGGATTACCTTACACTGCCGGTGTTGCAGTAAGTGGATTGTGTCCGGACCTACCGCGTCAGCAGCGCCTTGCGAACCAACTGCGTAAGGTCGAGAACCTCCACCGCAACCTTGTTCCGGCGGACATAAGTATTCATGGTCCGCACGCACTGCTGGCACGAAGTAACCACCGCCTGGGCGCCGGTGGCAACCACTTCCTCGATCTTGCGCTTGGCGATTTCCGTCGAGAGCGCGCCGTCGATCATTTCCAGGTTGCCGCCGCCGCCGCAGCACTGGCAGTCCTCGCGATTGCGCGGCAGTTCCACCAGGCGCACGCCCGGTATGGACTGAATCGCCTCGCGCGGGGCGTCGAAAACGCGCGCGCCGCGGCCTAAGTCGCAGGGATCGTGATAGGTGACGGTCAGCGGCGTTGCCTTCATGGGCACGCGCCCCTCTCGCAGCAGCTCCAACAGGAATTCGGAGGCGTGCGAGATTTCGATCCCGGGCGGATAATGCTCGCGCCACGCCTGGTAACAGGAGGGACAGGCAAACACGACTCGCTTCGCGCCCTTGGCCCGCACCGCTGCCATGTTATGCTCGGCGAATTCCTGAAACTGGTCCTTGAGCCCGGCGCCCAGCAGCGGAAAGCCGCAGCACCATTCGCTTTCGCCCATCAGCGTGAAATCCACGTCGCAGGCGATCATGATTTCGGCTAGCGCGGTGGCGATTTTCTGCGCCATGGGGAAGTAAGCCGCCACGCAACCGGTGAAGTACACCACCTCGGCATGGTCCTTCACCAGGCCGTCGTCGGGCGCGTTGCGCATGTCCTCCACCCAGGCGGCTCGCTCCTCGTTATCTTCGGCGAACACGTTCCGGCTGCCGGCCAGGTTCTTCCGGATCATGTCGATCTTCGGGGGATACGAGCCGGAATGCACCATGTCCACCCGCAGAGAGAGCCACAGGTCCTTGAGGCCGATGCCCACCGGACAAACCTCTTCGCAGTTGGCGCAGAGCGTGCATTTGAAGACCGTGTCGCTGAAGTGCTTGAGTTCCTCTTCGGACGGCGGCTTGTTGCCGAAAAGGCGCTGCAGAAGTCCGCCGCGGCCTTGCAGGATGGCGCGCAGCGCATTCATCCGCCACACGGCCGATAACTCCCCGTCCTGGGACGCCGCCACCGCCGGGCACACCTGTGCGCACATCCGGCACTTCGTGCAGGCGTCGATCTCGAAAAGTTGCCCCGCCGTGTAATCTCGATTAGCCATCTAGTAACTACCACCCGCATTTCCCACTGCCGAACATCTGCGCAAGCTGTGGGGCGGACCCCCTGGTCCGCGGCCGGCGCCCCCGCCGGCCTGCTTGTGCCCGGTAAGATGCTTCTATCGTCGTTCCGGAAGCGGGACGGGGGCGTCCCGCGCGGACCGGGGGGTCCGCCTTACGCCCCCTTGGCGAACTTCGCGATCTCCTCGACGAGCCACTTCTGCACGGCTTCCGTCCCATGCAGCAGGTTCTGCACTTCCCCCAGGTCGTCGGGCTTGATCTTGTACATCCAGCCCGCGCCGTAGCAATCCTGATTGATAAGGCCGGGATTGGTTTCGAGCTCTTCGTTTACGGCCGCGATCTCGCCGTTGACCGGACCATACACCTTGCCCAGCCACTTGCCCGATTCCACGCTGGCGAACTTCTTGCCCAGCTTGACGGCCTTGCCCTCCTCGGGAAGTTGCACGAAGACAATCTGTCCGGCCAGCTTGCGGGCAAAGTCGTCCATGCCCATCGTCAGCAGGTCGCCTTCCTGACGAACCCAGTAATGGTTGGGCTCGTAGTACAACTCGTCGGGCATGTTATAGGACTCGAATTCCATAAGTCACCTTCCTCGATTATTCGGCCTCTTCCATGAGGTCGTGAATGAACTGGGTTGTCGTACAAATCGTAAACTTCTGCTT